>ERZ761602.443-NODE-443-length-91097-cov-6.278926_pt1 | contig 91097 bp, 79 predicted proteins | sample MGYA00512165_ERZ761602 | MGnify/ENA primary metagenome ERZ761602 (study PRJEB28899, sample SAMN02445085) | bioreactor sludge metagenome | biome: EBPR sludge; isolation source: Thorneside wastewater treatment plant | place: Australia: Brisbane, Thorneside Wastewater...
GCAGCGACGTCCGTGCTCATCGAGCCCGAGCGCGCGACGCCGCCGAGCTCGACCCCGGAGGCCACGGCTCCGGTCCAGGTGAGGAGCGAGCACGTCCCGACCCAGCCCCTCGTCGGACCTCGGCCTGCGCCGAGCCCGGGCGCACCCGAGCTCGCCGTCTCGGTGCCGAAGCGAAGCCCCACGAGCGAGCCGCCCGCGATCGCGACGCCACCCGTCGAGCCCAGACCGAGCGTGGAGCCCGCACCCACGACGCGCCCGCCGATCGATCTCGACCGGCAGCACTGAGCGGTCTCGGCGGCCGATGTGCGAGCCACGAGTCCGCGCGGTGCAGCTCAGGGGGCGCGCTGCGTCGTCCGCACCCTGCGCACACCCCCACCGAGCGCGCGCTCGGCGTAGCACGTGAAGTAGATCCAGCCGTCGTCCACCGCGACGCCGTTCGCGCCGAACTGGCCGCGAGCGTGCACGATCTCGCTCCCGCCCACGGGTACCGCGCTGCGGATCTCGTCGCTGTCGAAGTTCGCCCAGTAGACGCGACCGCCGCTCAGCACGACGTCGGCGACGCCGGCCTGCCCGCCGATGGTGAGCTGCGCTTCGGCTTGGTGCCCGACCCGGTAGAGGCCGCCCTCCGGGCGGTAACTGCCGACGATCGTGAGCCCGGGCGTGCTGTCGATCCCGTTCGCCCCCGGCACGGCGTAGACCTGCGAGGGGAAGCTGATGCGGTACCACTCGCCCGGCTCGACGCTGCCGCCTCCGTCGTCCCAGGGCTCGGCGCGAACACGGACCGCGACGTCGTCGTAGAGGTCCGCGCCCCAGATCCACGTGTCGTCGGCGGAGAGCAAGCCCACCCCGCGCGGCACGCGCGCGTGGAGCCTCGGCTCGCCGAGCGGGTCGAGATCCACACGGAACAGGTCGGTGATGGCCACGGGCTCGATCGGATCGAGCACGGGCACGCTCTCGTTCGCGTCGTTCTCTCGCGAGCTGAAGTAGAGCGCGCCACCGTGCACGGTGAGCCCCAGGGGGTAATCGACCTCCGCGAGCGTCTCGACGTCGCCGCCGAGCTTCGGAACGCGCTGCACGCGGCCCGCTCCCGGCCCGCTCACGGTCTCGGTCCAGTAGACGTGCGATCCATGGAGCAGCACTCGATTCGCGAAGATCGCGTCGTCGGACAGGCGCACCGGCTCGGCCGAGCCGTCGGCGGGCACGCGGTACACACCGCCGCCCTCGCCGGGCATCTCGCGCCACACCGTGTAGTAGACCTGCTCCTGCTCCACGGCGATGTCCGACGCGTAGTCGATCGCGACGAGCAGCTCCACGCCCGGGCCGAGCCCTCCGCCCGCGCCGCCCCCGCCGCCCGTCGACGAGCTGCTCGAGGAGCTGGTGCCATCGTCGGGGACGACGTCGAAGCTCGCGCCGACCAGCTCGGCGCAGCCGGCGATCGACGCGCAGGCGCCGACACCGAGTGCCCAGTTGCGCAGCTCAGAAGCGCGCACGCAGCAGCACCTCCGAGCTCGGCCCGCCGCGCAGCAGGAGGGAGACGTCTCCTGCCTGCGGTCGATCGGGCTCCGCGTTCGAGCCGAGGATCAAGAGCGTCGCGCCCGTCGCGAGCAGCGCAGCGCCACCGATGAACGTCGCCGTGCTCAGCGTCGAGAAGCTCCTCCCCTCCGAGGCTGCGCCGAGGCCGGCGGGCGGGCAGCGTGGCCTCGGGTCGTCCGAACAGAGCTCGTCCACGGTGTTCTTGCGATCGATCGTGAGCACACCGGTCGCGGTGCCCACGCCCAAGCTCGCGAGCCCGATGCCTCCGAGCACCCAGCCCACCGGGATCAGCGGTGAGCTCGCGGCGCCGCGCGACGCGCTCGCGGCCTGCCTCCGGGCTTCGACCGGCAGCGGCGCGCCTGGCTCGAGCACGGCCTCGACGGTCCGTGCGTCGACGGCGAGCACCTTCGCGCTCACGGTCTCGCGCCGTGGACACTCGAGCGAGAGGCCACGCTCCCCCGCATCCACCGGCAGCGGCTCCGCGGCGGCGCTCCCACCCAGCCGCGTTCCGTCCAGCACGACGCTGCAGCTCTCCTGCGCTCCTCTCAGCAGGACCCGCACCCGCGCGAGCCGTGGCCCCAGCGCGGCGACCTTCTCGCGCGCGTAGTCGCGGCGTGGATCGTCCTTCGGCAAGCGATCGCCGACCTCCGAGTAGGCGCTCCAGGCCGAGGCGAGTCGACCGAGCCGTTCGCTGCACTCGCCGAGGTTGAGCAAGGTGCCCGGCGCTCGCTCGAGCTGAGCGCTCTCTCGAAACCGCCTGCACGCGAGCTCGAAGTCGCCGCTGGACATCGCCTCGCGACCAGCGCGGAACAGCGCGAGGGCTGCGGCTGCTTCATCGGCGCCCGCCGGCGTCGCGGAGAACCACGAGCTCAGCACGAGCGCAGTCGCGGCGACGAGCGTTCGAGCCGGGTGCACGCGTCGATCCTAGCCGAAACCGCGGAGCTCGACCCCTGCGCTCCGTACTGATCCCCCGCTCGACGCGCTCTGCCCTCAGCGCGAGACCGTGCTCTCGGCGAGCCCGCTCTCGGCGCTCGCGTCGAGCTTCGCCTTCGCGCCCTTCGAGGCCTGCTCGGCCTCGCTCTTGTCGCGGAAGGTCCGGAGCGCGTGCATCGCGCCGTTGCCGAGCTCGGTCACCAGGAGCTTGCGCGGCGCAGGGAACGACGGGTCCATCGTCATTTCGAGCTGCACGTGCGTCTGCGTCGGTGAAGCGGCCGTCATGCGACAGGCCACGAAGATGTCGTCGACGTTGCCACGCAGCATCTTGCCTACGAAGCCCTTGCCGCCCGGCACCTCGAAGGGCTCGAAGCGGACCTCGGCCCAGACGGTGAGCGACTTGCCGAGCAGCGGCGTCTCCATGCGCACGTCGGTGTGCCGCTCGGTGCGATCGAGCACGGCGGCGTTCTTCAGCGAGGGAAAGAGATCCGGGTAGGTCTCGTACTGGGTCGCGTGCCCGAAGACGACGTCGACCGGGGCGTCGATGAGCACGAAGGCGCCGGCCGTTCGTTTGCCGCGGTTGTAACGCACCGGTTCGTGCGAGGCCTTCGGCAGGCGCTCCTTGGGGGCGAGGAACGACGGCCCGGCCGCGGCCACGGCGTCGCTGCCGCGCTCGGGCGCCGACGACGCCAGCAGGGGAGCCTTCGCGCAGCCCGTGGAGGCCGCCGAAGCGCTGAGCAGACCGACCATGGCGAGCTTGTGAAAGGCCGAGCGGGTCTTCGACATCATGGTGGTGGCTCCATCCTAAACATCGCCCACGGACTGCGCGAGAACGTGGCTGCGTCCACCCGTTGCGAGGGTGTGGGCTACCGCGATCGGCTGCCCAGCGACCATGCTACGCGCTACGACATCGGTGCTTCCTTCGCATGTCGAAAATTCGACGGTCACCTGGGAGGGTGTCCAGTGCCGGAGGAATCGGGCCGTAGGCAAGTCGGGTAGAGCTTGACACGGCCGAGGGCTCCAGGCCGTCAGGGCTTGAGGATCAACACACGGAACTGCGCGGGCACGAGGGTCATGCCCGGCGCGTTCAGCGTGTTCTGCACGTTGATCGTCGTCATGCGCGTCGCGGGCAGGCCCATCAGCAGCATCGTGAACGCACCGATGATCGGGCGCGTGGGCGACATGATGAGGTGTGAGACGACGCCGAAGCCCATCACACCCGGCGTGTCGCCGAGGGAGAACATCGGGGTCGTCATGATGTTGTGCGAGGGCGTGCCCATCCAGAAGATCTTGAAGGCCGGCGGGAAGCCCACCGGTCCGAGCGAGATGTTCGGATAAGGGATGGGGAGCGCCGCGGGCGGGGTGAGGCAGATGTCGGGGAAGGCGATGTTGACGCCGCCCATCTGTGAGTTTCCGAACATGGTGCCTCCGATCAGCCGAAGTGGATCTGCTCGCCGTCCACCTTCACGAGTTCCTTGGCCGTCGCGACCATGTTCTCGCTGCGCAGGCTCATCGTCTCGGTGGCGAGGTAGTCGAGCTGCTTGGCCTTGAGCTGGTCGATCTCTTCGACCCTGCGGAAGCTGCGCTTCACGCGCTCGCTCACGCGATCGAAGGCCTTGTCGAGCACCGAGCCGCGCAGGCTGGTGTGCGCGATCTCGCTCACCAAGCGGCTGCCGAGCGTGATGAGCTCCTGCGCGACGAGCTTCGCCGTCGTCGCGTGCACGCCGAAGTGCGCCGCGCCGATCTGGACCTGCTTCGGCGTGACGACGTCGACGCCGTCGGCCGCGGCGATGCGCAGGCGCCCCGCGCCGAGCTTGAGATCGACGTTGCCCTCGCAGCTGAGCGTCGTGTCGGGCGACTCGCGCTCGAGCACCGCGAGCACGTAGGCCGCCTTGCCCTGCGAGGCCACGAGCACGTAGTCGTGGAGCAGCGGCTCGACCAGGCAGCTCACGGCGCGCCTCGCGCGCAGATCGCCGCGCTCGGTGCGCACCACGAGCACCGGCCCCTCGAGCCTCACGATGGGCCCCATCGCCTGGAATCCGAAGTCTTCGTCCAGTTGGGTGGCGAGGGCGTTCATGCTTCACTCCTTCGGTCGGTGTCGGTTGGCTGTCGCGGACGGAGGTTCGTGCGGAGGGGCGGCTCGGCGGGGCTCATGAGCTCGCCTCCCAGGTCTCGGCTTCGGCGAGGTCTTCGTCGGTCCCGAGCGCGGCGAGGCGCCCTGGGCCGAAGATGGCGCCGTCTTCCTGCATGCGGTGCAGGCGCGCGAGCAGGAGGTTCGCGCCCGAGAAGTCGGCGCCGCGCACGTCGGCGTTCCCGAGCTGAGCGTGCTTGAGGTTCGCGCCGACGAACTTCGCGCCGGGGCAGATCGCGCCGACGAACACCGAGCCTTCGGCGTTCGCGTCGCTGAAGTCGGCCTCGGGAGCGATGGCCTCGGCGAGCAAGGCCTCGCGCAGCTTGGCGCCGCGGAAGCTCGCCTTCTCGAGGTGGGCCTGGGCGAACATCGCGCGCGTCGCGTCGGCGCCGTCGAAGCGCGCCCCACGCAGCTCGGCGCTCTTGAAGTTGCACTGCTCGAGGCGCGCCCCGGAGAAGTCGGCGCCGTCGAGACGTGCGTCCTGGAACTGGCAGAGCGGGAGCTGGAGCTGCGAGAGATCGGCGCCCGAGAGCTCGACCTTGTTGAAGATGACGTTCTCGTAGCGAGCGCCCCGCAGCAGCGCCGCGCGCAGGTCGGCGCCGTACAGCACGACCTGCTTGAGCGACGCACCCACGAAGCTCGTGCCCTCGAGCGTGGCCTCGAGCAGCTGCGCGCGATCGAGCTGCGCCCCGGCGAAGCTCGCGCCCGGGAGCTTGCAGCGGATGAAGGTGGTGACGAGCAGCTCGGCACCGTCGAGCACCGCCTTCTCGAGATCGCAGTCGAGCAGGCGCGCCATGGGCGCGTTCACCTTCGCGAGCCTCGCCCCGGGCATCGAGCAGTCCGAGAAGGTCGCGTAGCTGAGGTTCGCCCCACCGAGCTCCGCGCCCGAGAGATCGCAGCCCACGAACACCGCCTCCTCGAGCCTCGCCCCTGCGAGGCGCGTGCGCACCAGGCTCAGCTTCTCGAAGATGCCGCCACGCAGATCGGCGTCCGAGAGGTCGAGCTCGGAGAAGCTGCGCTCCGAGATCACCTCGCCGCTCCGGACGAGCTCCTCGAGCGCGCGCTTATCCATGGAACACCCCCGCGACGAGCGCGCGCTTCACGTTCGACCCCGAGAAGCGCGTGCGGCCGTCGCCCACGGCCCCCGTGAGGTCGGCGCAGAAGAGGTTCGCGTTCGAGACGTCGGCCCCGCGCAGGATCGCGCGGTGCATGATCGCGAGCATGAAGTTCGCTTCGACCATCGTCGCGTTCTCGAGCACCGTGTCCATGAGCAGGCACTCGACCGCGATCGTCTTGCGGAAGTCGACGTTGCTCAGATCCGCGGTCGACAGATCGCTGCGTCGGAGGTTCACGCGGGAGAAGTTCGAGCCGGCGAGCTTGGCGCCCCGCAGGTTGGAGCCGGGCATGCTCGCGCCGGAGAAGTCGGACTTCTCGAAGCTCGACATCACGATGCGCAGGTTGTCCACCCTGGCGCCCGCGAAGGTCGAGCCCTCCCCCTTGCAGCTCAGGAACACCGTCTCGGAGAAGTCGGCGCTCGTGGCGTCGAGCCCGGAGACGTCGCACTGACAGAAGATGCCCTGGTGGATGCGCGCGCCGCGGAAGATCGCGCCGCGCAGGCTCGCTTCGACCACGACCAGCTGCGTCGCGGAGACGCCGCTGAAGTCCGCGCCGTCGGCCTTGAGCTTGAGCGTGTTCGCCTGCGAGAGCTTCGCCCTGCAGAGCCGCGAGCCCGCGAGCTCCGCCTCGTAGAGGATCGCGCCGCTGAGGTTCGCCTCGCTGAGGTCGGCGCCGCGCAGCTTCGCCCGCCCGAGGTTCGCGCGCTCGAGGTCGGCGCCGACGAGGCTCGCGCCCTCGAGATCGGCCCGAGAGAGCACCGCGTCGCGCAAGCGCGCGCCGTCGAGCCGCGCGCCCTTGAGGTTGGCTCCTTCGAGGAACGCGCCCTCGAGATCGATGCCGCGCAGATCGAGGCCGCCGAGATCGGCGCCGGAGAAGTCGCGGCGGTCGCGTGGCGTGCCGGCGAGGATCGCGAGGATCTCCTCCCGCCTCGCCCGGCGCGCATCGTCGTCGAGCGCGGGCAGCGGCTCCTGCAGGTGGGCCTGCAGGCGGTAGGCGCGCACGAGCTGGTGCTCCACCTCGAGCAGCTGCGTGCGCAGCGTCGGATCGGCGAGGCGCTCGGCCAGGCCGGGGATCTCCGTGCCGGCGTTCTGGCTCAGCTCGAGCAGGTCGCGCATGCGCTCGAGCTCTTCGTCGGCGCTGAAGCGCGGCGGGCCGGCGTCTTCGCTCTTCGCCTTCGCGCGCGCGGCCTCGAGGTCGATGTCGTGCTCCTTCGCGAAGGCCTGGAGCTGCGCCTCGACCTCCGCCCGCTCTCGGTCTGCTTCGGCTTTCTTCGCGTCGCGCTCGGCCATGGCGCGGTCGACGAGCTCGGGCAGGTTCTCGAGATCGACCTCGGGCGTGGGCTCGGGCAACGGAGGCAGGGGAGGGAGCAGGGCCTCGTCGACGCCCTGCGCGAGGAACTCCTCGCGCACCTTCTCGGCCTCGCGTCGCGCGCGCTCGCTGAAGTGGCGCCGGGCGAGATCTTCGGGAGGGGGCACGAGCTCGAGAGGGTCGCCGACGAGCGGGCTCTTCGAGGAGCCCAGCTCCGCCTCGGGAGGCATCAGCTCTGCGTCGCGGAGCGCGTGGAGCGCGCCGCGCTCGGGATCGAGCCGTCGCGCGAGCACCTCTGCGAAGTGCGCGAGCGGCCTCTTCTGCGCGCCGTCGAGAGCGCAGAGCGCGAGCTCGACCTCGCTCGCGTCGTCGGTCACCACCTCGCGCACCGCGCGCCCGAACACGATCGCGCGCTCCCGATGCGGGAAGAGGTGCACCGTGTCGATCTGCATGGGCAGCTCGTGCAGGCGCCGCTCCTTGTCGAAGCTCTCCTTCAGCTGGAGGAAGCAACGCGGCAGAAAGCCCGGTAGGCGGCAGTCGATCACCCGTCGATCGGGGTGCATGTTCTCGACGTGGAGCTCTTCGTCGCCGACGAAATGGCCCTCGAGGCGCTGATCTTCGGGGGCGACGTTGAAGAGCGAGAAGTCGACGTCGTCGGCGAGCGCGAAGCCGTTCTTCTCGACCCAGTCGCGCGTGTAGCTGCCCATCTTCTTCTCGAAGTGGACAGGCCAGAGCAGATCCCAGCCGGCGAAGCTCGCCGGCGGAGGCTTGTCGCCCTTCGACTTGATCTGGTGGCGAGGGTCCTCGACGTTGGGCAGCGGGTGCTGCTCCGCGCCCGACTCGTCGCGGACCGACGAGAGCCCCTTGCCGATGGGGTTCTTCGCGTACTTCTCGCCGCCGAAGGCGTGCGCGTAGTCGATGGGCATGCGCGTGAACATCGCCGGCTCGGAGGGGCCGATGAGCGTCCAGTGGCGTTCGCCGAAGACGTAGAGCCGCTTGTCGACGAGGCGCTTCTCGGAGCCCGCCCGCGCCTCGGGCTCGCCGCTCGTCGGCGAGGGGCTCACCGAGAGCCGCACGAACTCCGAGCCCTTCTCTCGCTCGCCCGTGTAGCAGGCGCCGGTGACCAGCACCTCCGCGCGTGGCTTGAACATCCAGTAGTCGAGCACGCCGAAGCGACCGAGGTCGCTCGCGACCATCTTCCACATCTCCGGCTCCGCGACCGGTGCGCGAGGCCGGTCGAGAGGCACGCAGTACGCCACCGTCACCACCAAGAAGTTCTTCTTCTGGTGGCGGAAGACGCGGTGGACGAAGCTGAGGCGGAGTGGCTTGACGAGTCGCAAGGAGGTCTCCCGCGAGCGGGGGGCCGAGGCCAGCTCCGGCGCCGAGCGCGCCGGGGCTGGCCGAGAGAGCTCAGAGGAAGAGCTTGAGCACCTTCACGTCGACGTCGGGGCCGCCCGTCTCGACCGTCGTGGTCTTCGCCGAGATCGAGACGCCCGTGGCGCTCACGCTCATGCCCGTGAAGCCCACGTTGATCGCCGCGAGCGACATCGACAGCGCGTTCGAGATGCTCATCTTGACGCCGCCGAAGTAGTCGAAGTGCGCGCCCATCGTGAACGCCATCTTGCGCGAGATGGTCAGATCGTTCACCGCGGCGAGCTGGAAGGAGTTCTTCATGCCGACGAACATGTCGTTCGTCAGCGCGATGCTCATCGAGTTCTTGACGCCTACGAAGAGGCTGTTGCTGATGCCGATGGTCTTCGTCGTGGAGTTGCTGAGCCAGTGCTTCTCCTCGGGCTGGTCGACGGTGATCTTCTGCTGCCCCTTGACGTGGATCTCCTGGTTGCCGCCGATCGTGACCTTCTCGTTGCCGCCCACCTCGCGCTCGCGGCTGCCGTCGACCTTGTGCTTCTCGCTGCCGGTGACGAGCGTGTCGAGGCTCGCGTTGATGTCGACGTCGACGTCGGCGTTGTAGACCGCCGTCGTCTTGCCGGTGACGGTGAGGCCGAGCGTGGCGTCGAACTTCAGCGTGCTCGCGCCCTTCGCGTAGAGGTCGACCGTCGCGTTCCAGTCGACGTCGACCGCGCCGGTCACCTTCCAAGTCAGGATGTCGTTGAAGGTCCAGTCGACCGCGGCGGTGTTGATCCACGTGTGCGTGTCGTGGAACTGCCAGGTCACGTAGCTCACGACGTCGACGTCGAAGTGCTGGTCGACGTCGACGTTGAGGTTGAGCGTCGTCTGGATCTGGCCGCGGCCCTGGGTCGTGAGATCGAAGTTCCACTCGCCGAAGCCGAGGAAGAGGGTCGACGCGAAGATCGGGCAGTAGGCCTCGAGGTACATCGCGCCCGCCGTGTCCTCCATGACGAGGTGGTTCAGGCTGCCCGAGCGGATGACGTTCTCGGTGTAGTTCGCCTGCGTGACGACCGTGGGGTGCACGGCGTTGTGCACGACGCCGACGATGACGGGGCGATCCGGGTCGCCGCCGAGGAAGGAGCAGATGACCTCGACGCCCTTGCGCAGCGGGAAGTGGAAGCCCTCCTGCGTGCCGCCGTGCGGCTGGGCCATGCGCACGTAGGTGGAGGCCTTGCCGTCCTTGTTGCTGCCCTCGTCGAACTTGAACTTGAGCGCGTAGCGGCCCATGTCGTCGATCTGCGCGTAGCTGCTCGCCGCCGGGGCATCGACGATGGCGTTCTCGTAGCCGTCGACGCGCGGCCAGGGCGTCTGCTGGCCGTTGCGGAACTGGACGTTCTTCGAGAGGGCCTTGAGCTCGACACGGTAGAGGTCGTCGTACTTGTGGCCGACGAGTGAGCCCCAGGCCGGGCCGAGCGAGGTCTCGTAGCCGTGGTGCTCGATGCTCGTGACGAGGTACTCGTCGTTGAAGCTGGGGATGGGGTGATCCTCGAGCACGAAGCTGTGGCCGGCGGCGAGGTGCGTGGCCGCGCCGGTGGCTTCGAAGACGGTGCGCGTCGCGAGCAGATCCTCGGCGCGGATCTTCGCGAGGCGTTTGGCGTCCTGGGGGCTGAAGAAGCGCCCGCCGTACTCGGTGATCTCGCCGACCGCGTTCTCGCTCACCGACACGGTGCTCGCCACGTCGAGCAACGGCTTGGCGTAGTCGTAGTCGACGAGGCGCACGCTCGCGGGCAGCGCCGAGTGCGTGGCGGCGAAGTTGTCGAAGGCCTGCTTCGTCGTGACGTCCCAGCCGCTCTGCGGGAAGTAGCGGATCGGCGTGACGCGCATCGAGCCGTGCGAGGCCTTGTTGTCGGTGATGACGAGCAGCTCGCCGTCTTCGCCCTGATCGAAGAAGTAGTAGAGGCCCTCGCGGTCCATCCAGCGCTGGATGAACGCGAGGTTGCTCTCCTTGTACTGCGTGATCTGCTCCTCGAGCTCGTAGCTTGCCTCGAGGCGCAGCTCGTAGTCGATGCCGGACTCGCCGAGGATCTCCTCGATCACGTCGATCACCGTCTTCTTCGTGAAGATGCGGCTGTGGCGCGTGAGGCTGAGCTGCCAGAGCTGCGGCACGAGCTGGGCGTGGAAGAGGAGCGCGCTGTCGGCGGCGCGCACGAGGCGGATCGACGAGAGTAGCCCGTGGAAGCGGAAGGGCTGGGGCAGCGGGCCTTCGCCCAGCGCGACCGAGAGCTCGGCCTTCGAGTTCACCGCGTCGTGCAGGTCGTCGGTGAGGAAGTCGACCGGCACGGTGAAGAAGACGTCGAAGCGGTACGGCGTCGAGATCCGCTCCGTGCCCCGGAAGCCGATGACCTTGGCGGTGAGAGGGATCGCGCTCGAGCGGAGGTTGAAGATCATGGACGCTCTCCTTGGGAGACGAGGCGCGGGGAGGGTGGGCCGGAGCTGCACATCCGCTGTGCCGGCTCCGCGAGCGGTCTCGAAGACCGAGATCGAGGCTATCGCGCTCGGTGAGCGCGTGGCGCGCCGCGCGCGCTCGCGGATGCAAATCGGTGTGCATGTAGGCGCGGTCGGATGGATCGTGCTCCACCACACCCTCGTCGCCCACGCGCTTCCGCGGAAGGGCCCGAGCTGCGCTCCCGTCGCGTCGCGCTCTGCTGGGCTCGAGCGCGCGCTCCGCGCTCAGATCACGTAGTCCTCGACGAAGACGGCCGGGTCGCGCAGCTCCACGAAGACCTCGTCGCCCACCGAAAGCGCCAAGGATTCCGAGCGTTCACGGGGCAGCTCGGCGACGAGCGAGCGCCCGTCCGCGAGCTCGAGCTCGAGGCGCGAGCGCCAGCCCAGGCGCGCGTGGGCGCGGATGCGCGCCCTGAGCGCCGAGTGCGTGCCGGTGTGATCGTGTGTGTGCCCGAGCACCTCGACGGCGTGATGCCGGACGTAGGCGCGGGCCTCGCCCTCGCGCTGACCGCTGGCGTCGAGCGCCACGGCCCCCGCCTCGAGGCGCCCCTCACGCACGATCCCCGTGAGCACGTTGCTCGCCCCGAGGAAGCTCGCGACGAAGGGGCTCGCCGGCCGGTCGTAGACCTCGCTCGGCTTGCCGCACTGCTCGACTCGCCCGCGGTTCAGGATGACCACGCGATCGGCGAGCTCGAGCGCTTCGTCTTGATCGTGCGTGACGAAGATGGCGGTGATGCCGCGCTCGCGCTGGAGTCTGCGCAGCCACTGGCGGAGATCGGCGCGCACGCTCGCGTCGAGCGCGCCGAAGGGCTCGTCGAGCAGCAGCATGGCGGGCTCGGGCGCGAGCGCGCGGGCGAGCGCCACGCGCTGCCGCTGCCCTCCGGAGAGCTGCGAGGCGTAGCGATCACCGAGCCCGGACAGCTGCACGAGCTCGAGCAGCTCGTCGGCGCGCGCGCGCGCCTCCTTGCGTGCCACGCCGCGCGCTTCGAGGCCGAAGGCGACGTTGTCGCGCACGTTCATGTGCCTGAAGAGCGCGTAGTGCTGGAAGACGAAGCCGACGGCGCGGTCCTGCACCCGCGTCGACGTGGCGTCGCGTCCGTCGATGAGGATCTCGCCTGCGTCGGGGGCGTCGAGGCCCGCGATCATGCGCAGCACGGTGCTCTTGCCGCCGCCGCTCGGGCCGAGCAACGCGACGAGCTCGCCGCGCTCCACCTCGAAGGAGACGTCGTGGACGACGCGCGTGGTGCCGAAGGATTTCTCGAGCTTGCGGACGGAGATCACGACGTGGCTCCTCGTGGGCTCGGCGCGAGCCCTCCGGTCTGGGGCCGCTCGGCCGGCTCGCGTATGGCCTCGAGCTCGCGCGCCTGGCGGAACGAGACGACGCGCTTGAGCGCGAGCGTCGCGACCGACAGGAGCAAGAGCACGCTCGCGACCGCGAAGGCGTCGCTGAAGCGGTACTCGTCGTAGAGCACCTCGACCGCGAGCGGCAGCGTGTTCGTGGAGCCGCGGATGTGCCCACTCACCACGCTCACCGCGCCGAACTCGCCCAGCGCGCGCGCCGTGGCGAGCACGACGCCGTGCACGATGCCCCACTTGGCCTTCGGCAAGGTGATGCGTCTGAAGGTCGTCCAGCCGCTCGCGCCGAGCGTGAGCGCGGCGAGCTCTTCGTCGTGACCTTGCGCGGCGAGCAGCGGCACGAGCTCGCGCGCGACGTAGGGCAGGGTGACGAAGACCGTGACGAGCACGACGCCTGCCGGGGAGAAGAGCACGCGCAGCCCGTGATCGAAGAGCCAGGGCCCGAGCAGCCCTCGCCCGCCGAAGAGCAGGACGAAGAGCATGCCCGCGATGACGGGCGAGACCGCGAAGGGCAGGTCGACCAACGTGACGAGCAGCGACTTGCCAGGGAAGTCGAAGCGCGTGACGGCCCACGCGAGCGCGACGCCGAAGACGGTGTTGAGCGGCACGGCGATGAGGACCACCATCGCGCTGAGGCGCGCCGCCGCCAGCACGTCGTCGCTCGACAGCGCGCGCCACACGGGCGCGAGCCCTCCGCGAAGCGCCTCGTGCAGCACGACCAGCACCGGCAGGCCGAGGAAGGCCGCCAGGAAGAGCAGCGCCACGCCGATCGCCGCGCGGCGTACCCAGGTGGGCTCGCTCGTGCCGGGCCGCCCCGGCGCGAGCCGGACGGGGGCGCTTCGGACCGGACCGCTCACGTGGCGCCCGCCCCGCTGCGCTCGCGCGTCCAGCGCTCGAGCCGGTTCACGCCGAGCAGCAGCGCGAAGGAGGTGACGAGCATCACGACCGCGATCGCGGTCGCGCCGTCGTAGTCGTACTGCTCGAGCTTCGTCATCACGAGGAAGGGCGCGACCTCGGTGCGGAAGGGCAGGTTGCCCGAGATGAAGACGACCGAGCCGTACTCTCCGATGGCGCGCGCGAAGGAGAGCGCGAAGCCCGTGAGCGCGGCTGGCAGGATCGCCGGCAGGACGACCCGCCGGAGGATCGTCGCGCGCGAAGCGCCGAGCGTGGAGGCGGCCTCCTCTTGCTCGCGCTCGAAGTCGGCGAGCACCGGCGCGACGCAGCGCACGACGAAGGGCAGCCCGACGAAGACGAGCGCGACCACGACGCCGAGCGGAGCGAAGGCGACCCGGATCCCCAGCCACGCGAGCAAGCGCCCGAGCGTCGAGTCGGGCGCGTAGAGCGTGACGAGCGCGATGCCACCCACCGCCGTGGGCAACGCGAAGGGCAGATCGATCGCGGCGTCGACGAGATCGCGACCCGGGAACTCGTAGCGCACGAGCACCCACGCGACGAGCACGCCGAAGACGGTGTTCACCGCGGCGGCGGCGAGCGAGGCGCCGAAGCTCAGCGCGTAGGAAGAGAGCGCGCGCGGCGTGGTCGCGGCGGCGACGAACTCCAGTGGCCCGATGGACGCCGCGCGCAGGAGCAAGACGCCGAGCGGGAGCAGCACGAGCAGCGAGAGGTAGCTGAGCGAGATGCCGAGCGAGAGCCGGAGGCCGGGCATGGCGCGCGGGGCACGCCGCTTCATCGCCGGGTCTCCATGGCGCGATCGAAGCTCGCGCCGTCGGCGAAGTGCTCGAGGTGGGCGCTCTTCCACCCTCCCCACAGGGACTCGACGGTGAAGCGCTCGAGCTCGGGCAGCGGGCTCGGCGCGCGGCGCGGCCGGAGGTGATGACGGGCGGCGATCGCCTGCGCCTCCTCGGACCAGAGGAACTCGACGTAGCGCTCGGCGAGCGCGCGCGTGCCGCGGCGGTCGACCACGCGATCGACGACGCTCACCGGCGTCTCGGCGTAGATGCTGCGCGCGGGCACGACGATCTCGAGCTCTCCTCGGCCCAACTTCTCGACCGCGAGCCGCGCCTCGCTCTCCCACGCGAGCAAGACGTCGCCGATGCGCCGCTCGGCGAAGCTCGTGAGCGCCGCGCGTGCGCCGGCCTCCAGGATCGGCACGCGTTGGTACATGCGGTGGACGAGCTCGTCGGCCTCTCGACGGCTGCCGGTGCGGAGGAAGGTCGAGCCCCAGACCGCGAGGTGGTTGTAGCGGGCGCCGCCGCTCGTCTTGGGGTTGGGCGTGAGCACCGCGAGGTCGTCGCGCCCGAGGTCGGCGAAGTCGCGCACGCCCTTCGGGTTGCCGGCGCGCACGAGCAGCACGACGGTCGACGTGTAGGGCACGGCGCCGTCCGGGAGGCGCTCCTTCCAGGTCGGCGCGACGAGGCCGGCGTCGGCCAGCATGTCGAGGTCCCAGCCGAGCGCGAGGCTGAGCACGTCGGCGTCGAGGCCCTCGAGCACGCTGCGGGCTTGTTTGCCGGAGCCCCCGTGCGACTGGCGCACGCGCACCCGCTCGGCCTCGGCGCCCTCGAGCGTCGCGGCGAAGGCGAGGTTCATCGCCTCGTAGAGCGCGCGCGTCGCGTCGTAGGACACGTGCAGGAGCTCGCCCTCCGGGCGGCTCGCGCAGGCGGCTCCGCCGAGCAGCGCGCAGGCCAGGCCGAGCACACTACGCCGGGAGAGCGGCGCCGGAGGGGAGCCCAGAGGGCGCGACGAGCCGCCGAGGTGAGCACCTCGCCCGCGCCCGAACCCGCCGCCCGCTCCTCGCTGTGCCAATATGACGGACAGGATGCCGCTTTAGCGTCCTGTGTGCAAGTGGCAGCGGATGACTTCAGCTCGGGGACGCGGTCGCCCGCTCGGTCACCTCGTGCACGGTGCGCTCGAGCCAGCGCAGCAGGACCTCGCGCCGCGCGCAGGCCGGCACCGTGGCGGCCGCCTCGCTCATCAGGGCCTGGGAGCGGCTGCGCACCTCGGCCACACCTCGCGCGCGCACGGCGTTGGGCCTGCCGAGCGCTTCGTCTCGGCCGGTCGGTTTGCCGAGCGCTTCCGAGCTCCCGAGCGCGTCACCGAGGTCGTCGAGCAGCTGGTAGGCCTCGCCGAACAGCGCTCCGAGCGCGCGGAAGGGCTCGCCGTCGGCGCCGGCCGCGAGCGCGCCCGCCATGGCGGCGGCCTCGAAGAGCGCGCCCGTCTTGGCCCGGTGGTAGGCCTCGAGCTCGACGGTGGGCTCGGACTCCCAGGCCTGGCCCGCGATGAGCCCTCGGCTCGCGCCCAGCGCGCGTGCATAGACGCCGACCAGAGGCCCGAGGCGCGCCGGGTGAGGCGCGAAGGCGCGGCCGAGCACCTCGAAGCCGCCCACGATGAGCGCGTCTCCCGCGAGCACCGCCGTCGCTTCGCCGTGGAGGCGATGCACCGTGGGTTGTCCACGCCGTGTCGAGGCATCGTCGAAGCACGGCAGGTCGTCGTGCACGAGCGAGGCGCAGTGGAACAGCTCGACGGCCACGGCCGCGGCGAGCTGCGTCGGTGAGTCGCGCTCGGCGCCACAGGCGCTGCCCACGGCGAGCACGAGCCTGGGCCTGAGGCGGCCTCCGCCCGGGAAGACCGCGTGTCTCACGGCGGCGGCGAGCCTCGGGGGGCCAGCCTCGCAGAGCGTCTGGACCGCTCGATCGAGCGCGGTCTCCAAGGGATCGGCGGGGCTCAAGGCCGGGGCTCCGTGGGAGAGTGGAGAGAGAGGGGCATGGTGGCTGCTCCTGGGCTTGGGCGTCATCCCAGGTTGAACAATAGTCTTAGACAAAGACTAGACAAGCGCCAGGCCGAAGCTATGTTCTCGGTACGATGCTCGAACGAAGCAAGGTCGTGGTGGTCGGCGGAGGGGTGGGAGGGCTCGTGGCGGCCATCGACCTCGCTCGGCGAGGCTACCCCGTGAGCCTGCTCGAGCGAGCCCCGTACCTCGGCGGCAAGCTGCGCACCATCTCGGTCGGAGGCAAACACATCGACGCCGGGCCGACGGTCATGACGATGCGCTGGGTCTTCGACGAGCTCTTCGCGGCGGCCGGCCGGAAGGTCGAAGACTACCTGAGCCTGGAGCGCGCCGAGCTGCTCGCGCGGCACGCCTGGCCCTCGCGTGGTGAGGGAACGCTGGACCTCTACGCCGACGTCGAGCGCAGCATCGACGCCATCGGGCGCTTCGCCGGGGCGAAGGAGGCGCGCGGCTACCGAGCCTACGTCGCCTACGCGCAGCGCATCTTCGAGACGGTCGAGCAGCCCTTCCTGCGCTCGCAGAAGCCGAGCTTCGGCTCCACGCTGCAGCTCGCGGCGGCCATCGGGGTCACGGCCTTCTCGCGGCTCGATGCGCACCGCACCATGCACAAGTCGCTGCGCGACTTCTTCGCCGACCCTCGGCTCGTCCAGCTCTTCGGGCGCTACGCGACCTACTCGGGGTCCTCGCCCTTCGAGGCGCCGGCCACCTTGCACGTCATCGCGCACGTGGAGCAGAGCGGCGTCTGGTACGTGCGCGGAGGCATGGTGGCGCTCGCGCGGGGGCTCGAGAAGCTCGCGCTCGAGCTCGGTGTCGAGCTGCGCACCGGCGCGGCGGTGGATCGCGTGTACCTCGACTCGGGGCGCGCGGCTGGCGTGGAGCTCGCGAGCGGGGAGCGGATCGACGCGAGCGCGGTCGTCTTCAACGGCGACGTCGGGGCGCTCGCGTCCGGCCTGCTCGGCTCGGGCGTGCGCAAGGCGGCTCCCGCTCCGTCGGTCCAGCAACGATCGCTCTCCGCGCTCACCTTCTCCTTCGTGGCGCGGCCGCGGGGCTTCGAGCTCGCGCGGCACAACGTCTTCTTCTCGAGCGACTACGCGGCCGAGTTCCGCGCCTTGCGCGAGGAGCGCCGGATCCCCGGCGACGCCACGATCTACCTCTGCGCGCAGGACCGAGACGACGACCGCCCGCCCAGCGACGAAGCGGAGCGCTTCTTCGCGCTCGTCAACGCGCCCGCCGACGGCGACAAGACCACCCTCAGCCCATCGGAGATCGCCACATGCAAGGACAGGACACTCGCGACCCTCGAACGCTCGGGGCTGGTCTTCGAAGGCTCGTCGGAGCTGCACGCGACGACGCCGGGCGACTTCGAGCGGCTCTTCCCGGGAACGGGTGGGGCGCTCTACGGCGCGGCGACGCACGGCATGACGGCGACCTTCGCGAGGGCGGGGGCCCGCACGAAGGTGCCGGGGCTCTACCTCGCGGGGGGCAGCGTGCACCCGGGAGCGGGCGTGCCGATGGCGGCGACGAGCGGCAGGCTCTCGGCAGCGATGGTCGACGAGGACCTCGCTTCGATCGGGAGGTCACGCGCGACGGGTACGCATGGTGGTACCTGGACGTAGTCAGCGATGACGGGGCCCACGGGCTCACGATCATCGCGATGCTCGGCAGCGTCTTCTCGCCGTTCTACGCGCGCGCCCGGGCGGGTGGGCCCGCCGAGCCCCTGCGCCACGTGTCGATGCACGTCGTGGCCTATGGCCCGGGCACCGAGGCTTGGTCGCTCACCGAGCGCGACGGTACGAAGGGGGCGCTCGAGCGCAGCGCGGACCGGCTGCGCATCGGCTCGAGCACGATGCGCTGGCGGGGCGACGTGCTCGAGGTCGATTTCGACGAACGCACGGCGCCGTGGCGAGGCTCGCTGCGCGGTCGCGTGCGCCTCCACGCGCCGCACCGCTTCGCCGAGCCGCAGGCGATCGACGGACGGGGCGCGCACCTCTGGTGGCCCGTCGCGCCGAGCGCGCGCGCCGAGGTCGAGCTCGACTCCCACGGCCTGAGCTTCCGCGGCGCGGCCTACCACGACGCGAACGCAGGTGACGAGCCGCTCGAGCGGCGCCTCGAGCGGTGGGACTGGGCGAGGCTCGCGACCGATGACGGCGCGCTCATCACCTACGACGTCGAGGACGCGAGCGGCGAGAGGCACGAGCTCACGCTCTGCTTCGATCGCGACAACCGGCCGCGGGAAGCGCCTTCGCTCGTGCGCTCGACGCTGCCACGCACCCGCTGGGGCGTGCGGCGCGGCACCCGCGCCGACCACCCCGGCGCGGCGCACGTCGTGCGCAGCTACGAGGACACGCCCTTCTACGCGAGATCGCTGCTGCGCGCGGAGGTGGGCGGGCGGCGCGGGCAGGGTGTGCACGAGAGCCTCGACCTCGAGCGCTTCAGGCGCCGTGAGGTGCAGTTCCTCCTACCGTTTCGCATGATCGACGCCCGATGAACGCCGAGCTCGCGTCGCAGGCCCTGTTGCTCTGGGCGTCGATGACCGCCGGCCCCCTGCTGGTGGCATCGCACCGCAGGGCGCGTCGACTGCGCGAGGCCGGGGCGCAGCGCGGCGCGAGCACGGGGCTCGAGCTCTCGGAGAGTGAGGTCCACCTGGTGCGCCCCTGCGCCGGGGCGGAGCCCGAGCTCGTGCGCAGCCTCTCGAGCCTCCCGGACACCGCCGGCGCGCGCCTCGTCGTCAGCTTCTGCATCGAGCGTGAGGACGACGCTGCGAGGCCCGCGATCGACGTCGCCCTCGCGGCGCTCTTCGCGCGTGGCGTCGAGGCGCGCCTCGTGATCAGCCGCGCTGCCGGGCCGAACCGCAAGGTGCAGCAGATCCTCGCCGCGCTGCAGGAGCTCCCCACGAGCGACCCCGATCGGCAGGTGGTGCTCGTCGTCGACAGCGACGTGGACCTCGAGGGGCATCCGATCTCCGAGCTCGTGCTGCCGCTCGAGCGCGACGCGCGCGTCGGCGCGGTCTGGGCGCCGCCGCACGAGGCAGGCACACCCAGCGCGCCGGGGGACCTCGCCTCGGGCGCGCTGCTCGGCGCCTCGCTGCACAGCTTCGCCCTGCTCGCGGAGCTCGACCCCGCGGGCCTCGTCGGCAAGTGTTTCGCCGCTCGTCGATCGACGCTCGAGCGCACGGTGCGCCTCGACGAGCTCGATCGATACCTCGGCGAGGACATGGAGCTGTCACGCCGGCTCGCGGCGCAGGGGGCGTCGATCGTGGTGGGCGCGACCGGCGTGCGCTCGCTCGCGGCCGGCAGGCAGCTCGGCGCGACCGTCGAGCGCTTCGGGCGTTGGCTCGCGGTGATCCGCGCGCAGCGCCCGGCGCTGCTCGTCTCGTACCCGCTGATGTTCTTCCCGCTCCTGTCGATCGCGTTCTCGGCGCTCTTGCTCGCGACGCCGCTCGCCCTCGCAGCGGTCGCGGTCGCGCTCGGCGTGCGCATCGCGACCGCGTGGGCTGCGCGGCGCGCTACGAGCGGCTCGACGCGCTTCGGCGACCTCGTGCGCGACGTGGTGCTCGCGGAGACGACGCTCGCCGCCGCGTGGCTGCGCGCGCTCAGCTCGAGGCGCTTCGCCTGGCGTGAGCGCTGGATGCGCCTCGGCCCCGACGGGCGCTTGCTCGCCGTCGATCCTCGCTGAGCGCCTCGGGGATCTTCGGAGCACTTGCGCTCGTGGCGCCGCGCGGGGCGCGCTCAGTCTCGTGGGCGCAGGTCGCGCACGCTGCCCAGGACGCTGGCCCCGACGCGCGAAGCCCACGCGAGCGTGGGCGCGACACCGAAGGCGCCGAAGACGTCGCGGTAGACGCTGGGCGAGCGGGCCGACACACGCAAGAGGAAGCTCGCGAAGTCGGTGGCGCTCATCTCGTCGCGCAAGAGGGCCCGGTAGGGCGCGTCGCCCATGCGATGGAGCGTCGCGAAGGCCGTGTCGAGCAGGCGGTTCAGCGCAGCCGGGCGCGCCACGTCGGGCTTCGCCATCATCATCGCGAGCGCGCCCGTGCCGCCGTGCAGGGGCGTGTCGTGCACGAGGCTCGGGACGAAGCCTGCGGCGTCGCTGCTCGCCGCGCGCGCGATGCCGCTGCTCGCCGGCCCCAGCGAGCGCAGCATCGCGCCGAAGCCGCAGAAGGTGAGCGGTGAGTGGCGAGAGGCCGCGTCACCGACGAGCGCCACCCGCGGCGCGCGCGGCCGCGGCGCCGCGCTCATGCGCGTCCAGCCTGGGATGAGCCCGAAGGTGGGGCGCACGAGCTTCGCTGCGCCGCGCTTGTAGGCGCCGAGCTTCTCGAAGTAGCGCGCGTAGAGAGCGAGCAGCGCGCCGGGCCGCACCTCCTCGCGCGGCGCGTAGTAGAAGAGGTACACCGTGGTCTGGCCGTCCCTTCCGGGGAAGCCCTCCCAGATGTGCTGGCGCCCCTCCTCGACGTGCTCGGTGGTGACGAGGATCTCGCCGATCTTCGGGTCGATCTGACGCTCGCCGCTGCCCTGCTCGAGGCCCTCGAGCACGCCACCCACGGTGGGACACAGCAGATCGGCGTCGTGCGCGGGGCGGCTCGCGCCTCGCGCCTCGACGAGCAGCCGAGCCGAGAGCTCCCTCGGCGCGCCGCCTCGATCGCGCAGCGCCACACGTACGCCGCCCGCGCCGCTCTCGCTCGCCTCGACCGTGTGGTGGTCGAGCAGCAGCACCCCCGCCTCCAAACTCGCGCGACGCGCGAAGCGGAGCAGCGCCCCCGCGTCGACGGCGTGATCGAGCGCGCCGCGCACCGGCCAGGTGCCTCCTCCGTGCCACCGGCAGATGCCTCGTTCGTAGCGCGCGACGACGAGCTCCTCGAGCTCCGGGTGCGTCAGGAGCCCGACGCGCACGAGCGCCTCGAGCTCCTCGGCCGAGGCGTTCCACTCGCGGTGGGCTTCGCCGATCCGTGCTCGGTCGGCGACCGCGACGCGCAGCCCCGAGCGCGCCACGAGCGGCGCCAGGAGCAGCGAGAGCCCACCGCCGGCGAAGATCACGTCGACGTCGCGTGCGTCGCCTCGGCTCGGTGCGCGCACGCGGTGTGGCTGCTCCGAGCCGCTCCCCGAGCGGTCGAGGTGCTCGAGGCGCTCGACGAGCTCCTCCCCGCCCGCCTCGCGCACCAGGTCTCGCGCACGCGAGGCCTCGAGCTTCACTCCGACGCTCCGTCGACGAGGAAACGCGCGCCTCGGGTCTCGGGCTGCCTCAGGCTGCGCAGCTCGGAGCGCGAGGGCGCGAGCGACCTGAGGAGCAGGCGTAGCTTCTCGCTGGTGGGCACGGCGGCGCGGCGGCTCACGGTGTCGAGCTCGTTGGCCCGCACCTGTCGGCCGATGGCGCTGTAGATGCGGCGCGCTGCGCGGATCGCGGGGCGGCAGTCGAGCGGAAGCGCGCCGATGCCGGGGTCGGCGCGCAGGTAGTAGTTGTCGGCGAGGTCGAGCGTGCGCTGCACGACCTCGCCGAGGCCGGGCGAGTGCTCCGGGTGCGTGAGCAGCGCGTCGACGTCGACCTTCGCCTCCTCGAGCCACTCGAGCGGCAGGTAGATGCGACCGTTGCGCGCGTCGTGCCCGACGTCGCGCGCGATGTTCGTGAGCTGCATCGCGATGCCGAGGTCGGCGGCGCGCGCGAGCACCTCGGGCTCGCGCCGGCCCATGAGCAGGCTCATCGTCACGCCGACCGTGCCCGCGACCCGCACGCAGTAGTCGACGAGCGCGTCGATCGTGCCGTAGCGCCTGCCGGCCAGATCCCAGGCGAAGCCCTCGAGCAGCGCGTCGAACACGAGCTTCGGCAGCTGGCGGTCGCGCACGACGATGCTGAAGGCACGATCGACCGGGTGCGCGTGGGGCCTGCCGGCGTAGGCCTCGTCGAGGCGCAGACGGAGCGCGTCGATCACCGCGGGCGTCGCCGACTCCTGATCGACCTCGTCGTCGAGGATGCGGCAGAACGCATAGACGACGGTGGCCGGCACGCGCACCCGAGACGGCAAGCTCAGGCTCGCCGCGTAGAAGCTCTTGCTGCCGTTCTTCAGCAGGGCACGGCAGGCGTCGAGCTCGAGCTCTGCGATTCGTTCAGACACGTCGGAAGACCGAGGGGCTCGGCACGATGCTGTCGAGCACACGCGCCGAGGAGATGACGCCTGGCATGCCCGCTCCCGGGTGCGTGCCCGCGCCGACGAGGTAGAGGTGCTGGATGTCCTCGCTCTGGTTGTGCGGCCGGAAGTAGGCGCTCTGCGTGAGGCGGGGCTCGAGACCGAAGGCGGCTCCCCGGAAGCTCAGCAGGCGGTCCTGGAACTCGAGCGGGTGCGTCACGCGGCTCGTCACGAGGCTGGCGGAGAGCCCGGGCAGCACCGTGCGGTCGAGGAAGCGCTCGATCTTCGCGCGGTAGGGCTCGGCCTGATCGAGCCAGTTCGTGCCGCTCTCGAGGTTCGGCACCGGCGAGAGCACGTAGAAGCCGTCGTGCCCTGCGGGCGCGAGCGAGGGATCCGTCGCCGTGGGCCTGTGCAGGTAGAGGGAGAAGTCCTCCGCGAGCACGTGCTTCTCGAAGATGTCGTCGAGCAGGGCCTCGTAGCGTGGCCCGAGGATGATCGTGTGGTGCGCGACGTCGGGGTAGAGCTTCTTCGTGCCGAAGTACCAGACGAAGAGGCCCATCGAGTAACGCGCGCGCTCGATGCGCCGATCGCTCCAGCTCGGTCGATCCTTCGGGTCGACGAGGTGTCTGTAGGTCCACGCGCTGTCCGCGTTCGAGACGACGACGTCCGAGCGCAGGACCTCGCCGGAGGCGAGCACCACACCCTTGGCGACGCCCTTCTCCACGAGGATGCGCCTGACCTCGGCGTCGCACTCCACCGAGCCGCCGAGGTGCTCGACGAGGCCACAGAGCCCCTTGATCAAGGCCCCCGTGCCGCCGATGGGAAAGTGCACGCCCCACTTGCGTTCGAGGAAGGCGATGAGGGTGTAGATCGACGTCGTCGTGAAGGGGTTCCCGCCGACGAGCAGGGGGTGGAAGCTCATCACCTGCCGGAGCTTGTCGCTCTTCACGTGCTTGGCGACGAGCCCCCACACGGTGCGGTAGCTCTCGAGCGCCATCATGTCGGGCACGATCTTCGCCATGTCCATCGGCGAGCTGAACGGCACGTGCGCGAGCCGCTCGAAGCCCACCCTGAAGATCTCCTCGCTGCGCTTCACGAAGCGTTCGTAGCCCTCGACGTCGTCCGGGGCGATGCGCGCCACCTCGCGCCTCATCGCCTCGGCGTCGCCCGTGTAGTCGAAGCTCGAACGATCGTCGAAGACGATGCGGTAGAAGGGCGTGACCGGCCGCATGTCGATCTCGTCGCTCATGCGCTTGCCCGCGAGCGCCCAGAGATCCTCGAGCAGGAAGGGCGCGGTCACCACGGTCGGGCCGGCGTCGAACACGAAGCCGTCTTGGTGGTGCACGTAGGCGCGCCCGCCGGGGCGATCGAGCTTCTCGAGCACCGTCACGCGGTAGCCGCGAGCGCCGAGCCGCACCGCGGCGGCGAGGCCGCCGAAGCCGCTGCCGATGACGATCGCGTGCGGGCGCGCGTCGTCGGCGCGCCTCGCTTCGGGCTTCGCGTGCGTCTTGGGGCTGGGCTCGGTGAAGCTGGTCGTCATGGGGGCCTCGTGCGAGCGCGCCGAGTGGGCTCGCGGTCTTGCGGCTGTATCGAGGCTCGCGCGGCTCTGGCGGGGCCTTCTCGGTGCGTGCATGAAGGGCTGCGCCGAGGCGCGCGCCAGGGGAAGGACGCGGTTCTCAGGTGCCGCCGACGAGCGCGCGCATCTCTCCGACGAGCGCCTTGCGGTCGGCAGCCGTGAGCGCGCCCGCGCGCGCGTAGACGAAGCGCCCCTCGCGATCGAAGAGCACGACGTTGCTCGTCTTCGCGTCGAGCGCGAGCTTCGTGCGGAAGTCGGCCGACCAGTCGAGGTAGATCGTGGTGTTGGCCTTCTTCTGCTCGTCGCGGATGGCGTCCTTCACGGCGCCCTTCGCGGGCCAGAAGTCGTATTCGCTCACGTCGGCCACGGCCACCACGCGCAGCTTGCGCAGCTTGGGCTCGTTCTTCATGAGCTCGTCGAGTTCTCGCTTCAGCGCGGCGTTGAGCTTCGAGGAGTCCTTGTCTTCGTAGACCACGAGCACCGGCTGCCCACGCAGCGCCTCGAGGCTGAGGCTGCGGTCGTCGACGTCGACGAGCTTCGCAGCCGCGGGCGCGGTCCCTCCCACCTTCGGCAGGGCCTGCGCGGCGAGGGGCAGCGCCGCCACGGCGGAGAGACCCACCACCGCGAGCGAGCGTCGGAACCACTTCGAGGCCGGATGCTGCATGTCGTGTCTAACTATTGTCCATGACTTGTACAGGGTCAAGGCACCCACGACAGATTGCTCGGCTCCACTCACCAGCCCCGGCCCGCCTCGTCCGCGGTGCAGCGCGAGCCTCAGGGGGTGGAAGCGTTCGCCCAGCCGGGATCGCCGCTGATCGCCTCTTCGAGCCACTCGGCGAGGTTCTTCCCGCCGGCCGCGTCGACCGTGGTGATGTCTTCGCCGAGCCAGACGTGCTTCGTGGAGGTGGGCATGTAGAGGCGGAAGCGGTTCGTGCCCGCGCCGATGCGGTCGCGCATGTCCTCGAGGCCTGCGCGGTACTGCGCGGCGGGGTAGTCGCCGGGCAGACCGTTGATGCTGCTACAGTCGTTCTGGCCGTAGCTCCAGAAGGCCCGGATGGTGCTGTCGGCGTCGCTCGAGATCACGGCGAGGCTGCGCGTCGGATAGGTCGAGATCACGTGATCGATGTAGGGCTCGATGAACACGCCCTCGGCGTTGTCGCAGGCCGTGCAGTCTTCGGGGAAGGTCGACGCGAGGCCCCAGGTGTCGCTGAAGTGCTTCTGCAGGCAGGGCGAGATGAACTCGCTCGACATGGGCGGCCCGGAGTCGTCGACGAGCACGACGTTCGTGTCGTCGCCGAAGGCCTCGGAGACGTGCACGTAGTTGAACGCGGCGCCGAAGCCGCCCGCGCTCACGCCGGCGAGCACGACGGTGTCGGCGTTCGGGAAGGTCGGCACGATGCGCTGCAGGAAGGCGCGCATGTTCTTGAAGCCGTGGAAGTTGCGCTCGGTGCCGCCGACCACCACGCCCTCGCGGTTGCCCGCGTGCACGTCGCCGGTGCAGTAGGGGACGAACACGTAGGAGTAGTCCCGGAGCGGGTTGAGTGGATCGGTGCGGTCGAAGAGCGGCGCGTCGAGCACGCCCTCGCTCGCGAACTTGCCGGAGCCGTAGCCGTTCGTGTTCGCGGTGATCTGGCAGCTGACGCCGTTGAAGCAGGCGTTGCCGCCCATCAGGAAGATGGCGACGTTCTCGCTCGCGGTCGTCTTGTTGATGCCGATCCCAGTCGGGGTGTCGTTGATGCAGCGCGAGTCCGGGAAGTCGATCCAGGTCCAGGTCTCGTCGGGAGCGTCGATGGGGGCGCCGGGCACGAAGGGGCCGATGCCACCCGAGCCGCCGGTGCCACCTCCTGCGCCGCCCGTCGCGTCGCCGCCGGTGCCGCTGCCGTTGCCGCCCGCGGAGCTCGTCGTGCTGCCCGCGCCTCCCTCGCCACCGCCGCCGGTGCCGGAGGTGTCGTCTCCGCAAGCGACGCCGAGGCTCGTGAGGCCGAGGGTGACGAAGATGGTGAGCGTGGACGAGGTACGGGAGGAAGCTCGCGGCATCACGCGATGCTACTCGATCGGCAGCTCCGCATCGACGATGGGGTGGCCCTCGTCGTCGACGACCTCGAGTGAGAGCTTCTTGCCGCGATCGCCGGTGAGGATCGTGTTGTAGCCCCAGGTGCGCCAGCTCCAGGCCTCGCCGACCTCGAGCGACAGCTCGGTGCGCAGCTCGCCGCCGACGCGGAAGCGCAGCTCGACCTTGCGAGCGCGCCCGGTGCGGTTGCGCAGCGTGAGGTGCGCGTGGACCTTCTGCCCGGCCTTCGCCGAGCGCAGCGTGTCGACGGGCGCCTTGTTCTTCACGCCGCTCGTGAAGCTGAAGGCCAGCAGCTCCATGGGGCGCGTGCTCGTCTCGTCGTCGGGCTCCGCGGCCTCGCCCTGCGAGGGCTGTGCGGTGGCCACCTGCGGGGGGATGGCGGAGGTGGGCGCGCCGCTCGCGCCCGGGGTCGGTGCGGGCGCATCACAGGCGGCGAGCGCCAGCGCGTAGAGCAGCGGAGCGCGCCGGCTCACGCGCTGCCTCGCGGTCGATCGACGAAGGCTCGGTGCAGCGCGAGCTCCTCGCTCGACGGGCTGGCCAGCTCCCTCGGGCGGTAGCCGGAGCGGATCTGCTCGACCACGAGCTCGCGGCCCTCGACGCGGAACAGCGCGCGCCACGCGCGGGAGGCGATCTCGCGACGGCCGTCGTCGAGCACGCGGATCCTGCGGTAGGCGTGGGGCTCGGGGCCGGTCGCGAGCAGCGTCTCGAGCCGACCGCCGAGCTCCGTCTCGCCGCGCTCGGCGAGCCACGCGAGGGCCTGCTCGGCGGCGGGCTCGAAGCGGATCGACCAGCGCGGGCCCGGGTCGGCGCCGAGCCAGCCCGACTTCGCGTCGGGCACGCTGTCGGTGTAGGCCACGTAGGGCTTGAGATCGAGCACGGGCGTGCCGTCGAGCAGGTCGAGGCCCGACACGTGCAGCACGAGGCCCTCGACGCGCTCGAGCCGCACGACGCTGAGCCCGATGGGGTTCGGCCTGTGCGGGGAGCGCGTGCCGAGCACGCCGCGTCGCTCCTTGCTGCGCGGGGGCAAGACCTTCGGCCGGTAGCCTTCGGCGCGGTCGAAGACGAACACCACCCAGAGGTGGTCCCAGTGTTCGATGCCCGAGAGCGCGTCCTCGAGGCCGCGCCCTGCGCAGAGCTCGATCGTCCCGTGGATGCCGGCGGCCTCGCTCGGCTGGCGCGGCGCGCTCGCCTTGTCGTCGAGCGGCGAGCGCACGTGGCCTATCGGCATCATCGTGATCGGCCGGGCTGCGAGCATCGAGCGCGTCATGTCGCCGAACGGGCCGGGTCGCAAGTCCGGCCCGCCTCGGTCCGCGCGGGGCACGCGCTCGAGCGCGATGAACAAGCCGGGCCTCGGGCTCGTCGATGTCGGGTGTACCGAGCACGTGGCAGGCGCTGCCAGCGTGCGCACCGCAACCCGCTTGCCACGGGCGCCCTGTCGCCGCGAAGCTACGCCCCGCCATGCGAACCTCCCGCCTCCACCGAGCCGCCCTCGCCCTCGTCCTCGCGCTCTCGATCGCCGGCTGCACGAGCGCCTTCCGTCGCGCCATGGACCAAGGCGACGCCTTCGCGAAGGCCGGGCGCTGGGACGACGCCGTGACGGCCTACGAAGAGGCCGTGCGGCTCGATCCGGAGGACGAGGACGCCAAGCGGAAGCTCGCAGAGGCGCGCTCGGGCGCCGCCGCCGATCGCGTGAAGGAGGGGCAGGCGCTGATGGCGGCCGGCGATCCGGTCGGCGCGATGCGGCCCTTCCACCAGGCGATGGGCCTCGATCCGAAGAACATCCCCGCCAAGCAGGGCTACGCCGAGGCGCGCGCGGCCACGCTCGCGAAGGCCGAGCAGGCGCTCGCCGCGGAAGATCCGAAGCAGGCGGTCCGGCTCGCCCGCGCGGTGCTCGAGCTCGACCCGAACGATGCCGACGCACGAGGCGTCGAGGCCCGCGGGAGCGAGAAGGCCGCCGCGATGGCGCTCGCGCGCGCCGACGCGCACGTCGCCGCCGGCGAGGCGACGCACGCGCTCGTCGACGTGGGTGAGGCGCTGCTCTACACGCCCAACGACGCGGCGGTGCGCTCGCGTCGCGACGCGCTGCGCACGGCGCTGCGCAAGGAGCTCACCTACCACGTGCTGCTCGGCAACTTCGACGGCGACGCGAGCGCCGACGACCTCGGCGCCGACGTGAACGCGGCCTCGCTCACGCGTGGCTTCGACCCAGCGCTGCCGCTGCGCATCTCCGACAAACCCCCGGCCGAAGCGAAGGACCCGAAGCTGCGCCTGCAGGGCATGCGGCTCGGCGGTCAGTTCCGCAGCTACCGCTACGATCGCCAGAGCACGAGCACGCGGCGCTCTTGCCAGTACGTCTGCGGCACCGACATGGTGCCGAACCCCGACTACCCGCGCGCCGAGTCCGACATGCGCAGCGCGCAGCAGGCGGCGGCCTCGGCCGACTCCGCCGCGCAGTCGCTCGCGGCGCAGATCCCCTCGCTCGAGCGTGCGCGCGACACTGCGCGCAGCGCCCTCCAAGGGCGCGAGCGTGTGCTCAGCCAAGCCGAGAGCGCGCTGAGCTCGTGCCGGAGCGCAGGCGGTGGGCCGGGCTCCTGCTCCTCGGAGGAGCGACGCCGCGACGCCGCGCGCACCGACGTCGACGTCGCGCGCGACGATCTGCGCCGCGCGGAGGACGCGCTCTCCTCCGGCAGGCGCGACGCCGACAACGCCCGCTCGGACGCGCAGCGCGCACGCAGCGAGGCCGACTCGGCGCGCTCACGCTTCGACGCCACGCCGCCGAAGGTCGCGGTCGATCGCTACTGCACGCACACCTACCCGGTCGAGACGGTCTCGGTGAAGGGCGACGTCGAGGTCGTGCTGCGTGGGGAGAGCCTCTACGGGACCGAGACGGTGCTCGCACAGTCGGTCTCCGGCCACTTCGATCGGAGCGACGAGAGCTTCCGTGCCGAGCGCAACGTCTGCCCCGAGCTCGCGGCGGGCGACCCGCTCGTGATCCCGAGCGCGGCCGACGTGAAGCGCTTCGTGGTCGCGAGCGCGATCGTCGCGACGCAAGCCGAGATCCTGCGCAGCTTCGAGCGATACCGCGCGCTCTACGCCGAACGCGCGAAGCAAGCGGAGGTCGACGCGAAGCCCGCGGTCGCCGCCGACGAGTGGGCCAGGTGGGTGCTGGTCGGAGTAGGGAAGGGCGGCGAGATGCCGACCGCGGTGGCGCGCATCGCGCAGCACTCCGGGGTCGAGCCTCGCGCCGTCGAGGTCGCGCTCGTCCAGGACTGAGGTCTGCGCCCGAGGGCGCGCTCCTGGGGCGCGCTCCGCGGCTCCGCTCGGCGCCCCGCTTGGCGCTGCCTCGCGCACGCGCTAGGCCGGCCGGAGTCGATGCAGGCCTACCACGCGCTCCTCCGACACATCCTCGAGAACGGCGAGCCACGCGCCGATCGCACCGGCACCGGCACGCTCGGCGTGTTCGGCTACCAGATGCGCTTCGACCTCGCGCAGGGCTTCCCGCTCGTGACGACGAAGAAGGTCCACACCAAGAGCATCGTGGGCGAGCTCTTGTGGTTCCTCTCCGGCTCGACGCACGTGGCCCCGCTGCGCGAGGCGGGCGTGAGCATCTGGGACGAGTGGGCGACGCCGGAGCAGTGCGCGCGCTTCGGGCGCGAGCCGGGCGAGCTCGGGCCGATCTACGGCCACCAGTGGCGCAACTTCGGCGCCACGCTCCGCCCGGACGGCAGCTACGAGCGCGACGGCGTCGACCAGCTCACCCAGGTCGTCGAGAAGATCCGCAGCGAGCCGCACAGCCGTCGCCTGATCGTCACCGGCTGGAACCCCCGCGAGGCCGACAGCGTCGCGCTCCCGCCTTGCCACACGCTCTTCCAGTTCCACGTGGGCCGCGGCAAGCTCTCGTGTCAGCTCTACCAGCGCTCGGCCGACGTCTTCCTCGGCGTGCCCTTCAACATCGCGAGCTATGCGCTGCTCACGGCGATGGTGGCGCAGGTCACGGGCCTCGGGCTCGGCGAGTTCGTTCACACGCTCGGCGACGCCCACCTCTACGCGAACCACCTCGAGCAGGCCCGGCTGCAGCTCTCACGCGAGCCGCGCCCCTTGCCGAAGCTCGTGCTCGACCCGAGCGTGCGCGAGCTCTTCGACTTCCGCGCCGAGCACGTGCGGATCGAGGGCTACGACCCTCACCCGGCGATCCGCGCCGAGGTGAGCGTGTGAGCGCCGCGCTCGCGCCGCTCTCGATCGTGGTCGCCGTCGCCCGCCACGGCTGCATCGGCAGAGCGGGTGGCCTACCCTGGCGCTACTCGGAAGACCTGCGCCACTTCCGCAGGATCACGACGGGGCACGCGATCGTGATGGGTCGCAAGACCTACGCCTCGATCGGCCGGCCGCTGCCCGAGCGACGCAACCTCGTCGTGAGCCGCTCGCTCCGTGAGGCACCGCCCGGCGTCGAGCTCCACGCGAGCCTCGAGAGCGCGCTCGCCTCCGCGCGCACGACCGATCCGGAGCCGATGGTCGTCGGTGGCGCGGAGATCTACGCGCTCGCGCTGCCGCTCGCGACGCGCCTCCACCTCACCGAGATCGACCTCGAGGTCGAGGGCTGCGACTCGTTCTTCCCCGCCTTCGACCGGAGCGTCTTCGTCGAGGTCGAGCGTCGCGCGGGCGAGGCGCCCGAGCTCAGCTACGTGACGCTCGAGCGCCGCGGCTGACTCGGTTCGGTCGCCTGCGCTCGAGCCGCCACTCGCCCGTGAGTTCGAGCCACGCCGCGAGCCGCGAGGCGCCGCGCTCACTCGGCGTACATCGCCTCGATCTCCTCGGCGAAGCGCTCGTTCACGACCTTGCGCTTGACCTTGAGCGTAGGCGTGAGCTCTCCAGTGTCGATCGAGAAGGGCCTCTCGAGCACGACGAACTTCTTCACGGTCTCGACGCGCGCGAGCTCCTTGTTCACCTCGTCGATCGCCGCCTGGATCTCTCGCTGCACGGCCTCGCTCTTCGGCAGGTCCTCGACGCGCAGGCCGCGCTCGGCGGCGAAGCTCTTGGCCGCGTCCGGGTCGAGCGTGACGAGGCAGGTGAGGAACTTGCGGCGGTCGCCGATGACCACCGCCTCGCCGACGATCGGGTGGTTCTTCAGCGCGGCCTCGATGTTCTTCGGCGCGATGTTCTTGCCGCCGGCCGTGATGATGATCTCCTTCTTGCGGCCCGTGATCGACAGGAAGCCGTCGGCGTCGAAGGCGCCGAGGTCGCCGGAGTGCAGCCAGCCGTCGATGAGCGTCTCTGCCGTGGCCGCGGGCTCCTTGTAGTAGCCGAGGAAGACGTTGGGGCCACGCACGAGGATCTCGCCGTCGTCGGCGATCTTCACCTCGATGCCCTCGAGCTTCGCGCCCACGGTGCCGAACTTCGCGCGGCCCGGGAGGTTGAAGGTCGTCGGCCCGGTGTCCTCGCTCTGGCCGTAGACCTCGAGCACGAGGATGTCGAGGCCGGCGAAGAACTCGAGCACCTCCTTGGCGATCGGCGCCGCACCGGACACGCAGAAGCGCGCGCGCCCGAGGCCGATCGCGGGCTTGAGCTTGTCGAAGACGAGGCGCTTCGCGAGCGCGTACTCGGCCGCGAGCAAGCCGCTCGGCTCCTTGCCCTTCATGCGCAGCGCGGTGACGCTCGAGCCCACGCGCGTGGCCCACGCGACGAGCTGCTTCTTCGCGCCCTTCGCCTCGCGCAGCTTGCCGGCGATGCCGGCGTGGAACTTCTCCCAGATGCGAGGCACACCGAAGAAGACGGTGGGCTGCACCTCCTTCAGGTTGTCCGGCACCTTCTCGAGGCTCTCCGCGAAGTAGACGCTCGCGCCGGCCGTGATCGGGCCGTGGATCGTGAAGACCTGCTCTGCGATGTGCGAGAGCGGCAGGTAGGAGAGGGTGCAGTCGCTCGGCCTGAGGTCGCCGAGGCGCTGCGCGAGCGAGGCGGTGAAGGCGAGGTTGTGGTGCGTGAGCATCACGCCCTTCGGAGGGCCCGTCGTGCCCGAGGTGTAGATGAAGGTCGCGAGGCCGCCGGGCTCGAGCGCGTGCACACGCTCGAGCAGGCGCGGCTCGGAGACGTCGCGTGCGCGCTTGAGGAAGCCCTCCCACGAGACGACCTTGGGGTGAGCGACGGCCTCGGCGCCACGCATCAGCACGACGAGCTCGAGCTTCGGCAGCTCGTCGAGCTTCTGCTCGATCTTCGCCCATTGATCGGCGTCTTCGACGAGCACGAGCTTCGACTCGGCGTGACCGACGATGTACGCGACCTCGCTCGGCGAGGAGGTGACGTAGATGCCCGCCGGTGCGCCGCCCGCGGCCATCGTCGCCACGTCGAACACGACCCACTCGAGCCGGTTCTTGCCGAGGATGCAGGTCGTGTCGCCGGCCTCGAAGCCGCTCGCGATCATCGCGCGCGCCGCGCGCTTCACGAGATCGGCGTAGGCGCGGAAGGAGTAGCTCTTCCAGACCCCGTCACGCTTCTCGAAGAGCGCGAGCGCGTCGGGCCGTCGGTCTGCGTGATCGAGCAGTCGCTGGACGATCGTGTCTTGGACCATGGGCCGAGCAGCATATCGGAACCGTGGTCAGTGACAGCCCCCACCGGCTGCCTGCCCGGGCGCCCCCCGAGCGCGGAGGCGGGGCTCGTGGGCAAGTCGCTACGCAGCCCGGACTCGGCTGTCAGAGAGGGAGGGGCGGCGACCTGGGCGCGAGCGGCGTTGCGCCGAGTGGCATCACCCGTGCATAGTCGCGGACGAAGGCAGGTTCGACATGATCCAATCCAAGCTCCTCTCGATGGTCCTCGTGCTCGGTACCTCCGGCCTCCTCGCGGCTGCCTGCGGTGGTGAAGGCGAGGTCGGCGAGGCGTGTGACACGAGCGGCTCCCAGGACGAGTGCGTCGAGGGGGCCATCTGCGACAGCGGCGACGGCGAGGGAGCCGTGTGCCTCGCGATCTGCGAGGTGCAGGAGGACTGCGCCGCCGACGAGGACTGCAACGGCGTCAGCGGCTCCAGCATCAAGGCGTGTCACCCCAAGGATGACAAGCCCAAGTGAGCACCGCCGGTTCAGGCGCGCACGCGAATGACCAGTGGGTCTGCGTCGGCTCTCGGTACGTGCCGAGAGCCGGCCGAGGCGGCGAGGGCGCTCACTGGATGATGATGCGACCTCGGATGGTCGTGTCGTTCAGGTCGTGCGGGTAGAAGTTGTAGGTGCCCGGCTGGTTCACGTTGCGCGTCTGCCCGTCGAAGCTGTTCGGTGGGATCGGTGAGTTGCCGTGCGGGAAACCCTGGACCGCGGCGTCGGCGTGGATCTCGTGTGGCACCGAGTCCTGGTTGAAGAAACGCACCGAGATCGTGTTGCTCGCCGACATGTTCGGCAGCGCCTTGATCATCGTCGGGAAGGGGCCGAAGGCGGTGTCCTGACCGGTGTAGCTCGAGAGATCCGGCGGGATGTAGATGGTGATGACCGGCGCGACCTCGAGGTTCGCCGTGACGGACTTCGTACCCTCCGGGGCCGCCGCGTTGAGCGTGAACGCGAAGCTGCCCGTGACGGTGTCCGAAGCCGAGGCGAGGCTCAGCGTGGTCGTGGCGACGGTGCTGCCGTCGAGCTCGATCAGGGTGGGGGAGATCGTGCTCGTCACGTCGCTCGGCAGACCCGCCACGCCGACGACGACCGTGCCCACGTAGCCGTTGGGCGTGACGGTGATCTCGAGCTCGGCGCTGTCGCGCAGCTCGATCGTGGTGTCGCTCGCGCTCACGGCGATCTCGAAGCTCGCGGTCTGCCCCGCTTCGCCACCGGTGCCACCGGAGCTCGTGCTCGTGCCCGAGCTCGACGTGCTCCCGGTGCTCGTGCTCGGCGAGCCTCCGCCCTCGTCGCCGCCGCCCTGCCCGATGAGGCCGTCGGGCAGCTCCGCGCAGGCCAGCAAGCCGAGCGTGCCGAGGCCGAGGGCGAGACGAGACACGAGGCGAGCCGATGCAGCGACGAGCATTCGCCGATGTTATGCGCAGCGCTTGCGCGCTCCAAGGGCAGAACGCTGCCGCCGCGTCAGCGTCACCGCGCGTTCCGAGGCGTGCCCGGCTCAGAGGCGAGGGGCGTGGCGCTCGAGCAGCTCGACGAGGCGCTCGGGCGCGAGGTTGCCGCCGGAGAGCAGTACGCCGACGCGCCTCGGCGCCTCCGGCAGCTTGCGCTCGAGCGCGGCCGCGAGCGCAGCGGCGCCCGAGGGCTCGACGAGCAGCTTCGCGGCGAAGAGCAGGTCGACGAGCGCCTGCCCGATCTCGGCGTCGTCGACGAGGAGCGCACCCGAGACCCGCGCCCGTGCGACCGCGAAGTTGAGCGCGCCGATCTGGACCGGCTTCAGGCCGTCGGCGATGGTCGCGCCGGGCTGCACGAGCACGCGCTCCCCCGCGGAGAGGCTCTCCGCGAAGGCGCTCGCGGCGCTCGGCTCCACGGCGTAGACCTTCGTCTTCGTGCCCTCGCAGGCCAGGCACGCGCCCGCGAGCAGGCCTCCGCCGCCCACGGGCACGAGCAGCGCGTCGAGCTCGGCGCCCTCCTCCGCGACCTGCTCGACGAGCTCGAGCGTGGCCGTGCCTTGCCCGGCGATCACGCGCGCGTCGTCGAAGGGCGGCACGACCACCGCGCCGCTCCGCTCCGCGAGCTCGAGCGCGAGCCGCTTGCGCTCCTCGCTCGTCGTGCCCGCGAAGTGGACGCGCGCGCCGAGGGCGCGCACCGCGTCGACCTTCACCTTCGGCGCGTCGGTCGGCATCACGATGTCGGCGGGCACCGAGAGCTCGCGCGCAGCCAGGGCCACCGCCTGGCCGTGGTTGCCGGAGCTGTAGGTGACGAGGCCGCGCCTCCGCGCTGCTTCGTCGAGCGAGAGCGCGGCCGTGAGCGCGCCGCGCGCCTTGAAGGCCCCGACCTTCTGCAGGCTCTCCGCCTTCAGGTAGAGCTCGGCGCCGGCTACCGCGTCGAGCGCCGCGGAGCGCAGCACGGGCGTGCGATGCACGCGCCCGCGGAGCAGCTCCCGGGCCTCGAGGAGGTCGGCGTGGCGAGGGAGCGCGAGCGGCTGGGTTTCGGGCAGAACCATCGAGGGAGAGAGCTAACTCCGCTCCGGCGGCGCGAGAAGAACGCCCTTGCCTCGAAGCGCGCGAAGCCTTACCCCGAGGGCCCATGAGCCGCCTCGCGTACGGCAGCCTCGCTCTGCTCGGCTACACCTACGTCGGCTATCCAGCGCTGGTCGCGCTCTGCGCGCGCCTCGCGCCGATGACGATCGCCTCCGACGCGAGCTACCTGCCGAAGGTGAGCGTGCTCATCCCGGTGTACAACGCCGCGCGCTACGTCGCGCCCAAGCTCGAGAGCCTGCTCGCGCAGGACTACCCCGAAGGCCAGCTCGAGATCCTCGTCTACTCCGACGCCTCCGACGACGGCAGCGACGAGGCCGTGCGCGCCTTCGAGGGCCGCGGCGTGAAGCTCGTGCGCGGCGAGACGAGGCGCGGCAAACCCACGGCGCTCAACGTGCTGCGCGAGCTCGCCACCGGCGAGGTCTTCGTGCTCACCGACATCCGCCAGCCGCTCGTGCCCGGTGCGGTACGCGCGCTCGTCGCCCCGCTCGCCGACGAGCGCGTCGGCACGGTGAGCGGCAACCTCGAGCTCGTCGGCGAGGCCGGCGCCGGCGCCTACTGGCGCTACGAGAACTTCATCCGCAAGCAGGAGGCGCGCTTCCGCGGCATGTGCGGCGTGACCGGTCCGCTCTACGCGATCCGCGCGCGCGACCTCGGGGAGGTGCCCGAGGACATCGTGCTCGACGACATGTGGATCCCGCTCCGCCTCGGTCTCGAGGGCAAGAAGCTCGTCTTGGCGGAGCAGGCCGTCGCCTACGACGAGGCCTTCGACGACGAACGCGAGAAGGGCCGCAGGATGCGCACGCTCGCCGGCAACTTCCAGATCCTCGAGCGCCTGCCCGCGCTGCTCAGCCCGCGCGACAACCCGACCTTCTTCGAGACCGCCTCGCACAAGGTCCTGCGGCTCGCAGGCCCCCTGATGCTCGGTGGCGCCGGGCTCGGCGCGCTCTCCGGGGCGCTCTTCGGGTCGAGCGCCCGAGAGCGCAGCCGCATGCGCTGGCTCCTGCTCGCCGAGGGCGGCTTCGCGGCGCTCGCGCTGCTCGGCGGGCGCGCGGGTGCGCCGGGCAGGCTCGCGCGCACCTTCGTCGTGCTCAACACCGCCGCCGTCGAGGGCTTCCTCAAGCACGTGCGCACCGGCCAGCAGGTGACCTGGTGAAGCGCTCCACCCACCTCGCGCTCCTCGCGACGACGCTCTCGCTCGGGTCGTGCTCGTCGCCGCCCGCGCTCGACGCCTCCGGCTCCTTCATCCCGATGCACCCGGACGCGCGTGGCCCGATGTCCACCGTGCCCGCCCCCACCGCCGAGGCCCTGGCCCCGAGCCCGCCGTCGAGCGGCGCGCCCACGGCCTCGCCGGCCTCGACCGGCGCCCGCTTCCGCGTCGAGCCCGGCGGCGCGCACGCGACGCTCGCCTCGGTGGCGCCGCTGCTCGAGCCCGGTGACGTGGTCGAGGTCGTCGGTGGTGCAATCTACCAGGGCGGCGTACGCTTCGCGCGCCCAGGCCGACCCGACGCGAAGATCGTGATCCGCGGCGTGCCGGTCGACGGCAAGCGCCCGGTGATCTCCGGCGGAGCCGACACCATCGAGGCGGCTGGCGATCACTACGTCTTCGAGGAGCTCGAGCTCACGGGCGGCAAGAACCGCTGTTTCTTCCACCACGCGCACGACGTCACGCTCTCGCGCTCGCTCGTGCGCGACTGTCCGCAGCAGGGCATCCTCGGCGCCGACCACGACAGCGGCGACTTCACCATGGAGCATGTCGAGGTCGCCCGCTCCGGCAGCGGCATCTACAACCACCAGATCTACATGGCGACGGACGAGCGCACGCACCCCGGCGCGGTCTTTCGCATGCGTCACTGCTACGTGCACGACGGCGCGGGTGGGAACAACGTGAAGAGCCGCGCCGAGCGCAACGAGCTCCACTACAACTGGATCGAGGGCGCGCGTTACCACGAGGTCGAGCTCGTCGGGCCCGACGGCGCCGATCCCGCGCTCGCACGCGAGGACGGCGAGCTGGTCGGCAACGTGCTCGTGAAATCCACCGACTTCTACGTGCTGCGCCTCGGCAGCGACGGCACGGGCTCGACCGGAGGGCGCTACCGCCTGCTGCACAACACCGTCGTCTTGCAGGGCTCGCAGTCGGCCATCCGCCTCATGGGCGAGGTGGAGAGCGTCGAGGCCTACAACAACGTCTTCTACCGTGCCGGCGGCACCGGCATCTCGGTCTTCCTGGACCAGGCCAAGTGGACCACGGGCCGCCCGGTGCTCGTGGGGAGCCACAACTTCGTCCCCAAGGGTTCGCTCACGCCCTCGAGCTGGGCCGCGACCGTCTACGCGACCGATCCCAGGTTCGCGAGCTTCGCGAGCTTCGATCTGCGCCCGCACGCCCCCGGGCCGCTCGTGGGCGCTGGCTCATCGGCCACGGCGAACGCCTCCACGCTCGCCTTCCCGAGGCCGCTCGGCGCGCCGTCGAGCGAGCCACCCATGCGCGCCATAGGCCCCGCCAGGCCGCGAGCGAGCGCGGCCTCACCGTCGATCGGAGCCTTCGAGCCCGAGGCGCGCAGGTAGGCTTGCGCCGCCGAGCGACTCCGCTCGACCATCGCCGCAGGACGCCCGCCAAGTAGAGCCCTCCCAGCGTGTTCTCCATACCCGGAATCCTAGGACTCGTCGTCTTCATCTACGTGAAGCCGCAGGAGTTCGTCCCGGGGCTGGAGACGGTGCCCTTCCTCTACCTGCTGCTCGGCCTCGCGATGTTCGGGGTCGTGCTCGATCTCAAGCTCGGTCAGGGCAAGGTCGATCTCCCGCCGCACTTCACCTACGTCGCCGCGTTCTTCCCCTGGGCGTGCTTCACCTACCTCGCGAAGGCGGGCGGCGGAGGCTTCGTGGCCGCCGCGCTCGATCTGGCGATCGCGGTCACGCTCTTCGTCGTGCTCAGCCTCGGCGTGAAGAGCTTCAAGACCTACGAGGTCGTGCTCGGGAGCGTGCTGGCCTCGAGCGTCTTCGTGGCGCTCGTCGGCTTCCACCAGGGTTTCGCCCCGATGAGCTGCGCGGTCCAGGAGGGCAACAGCGAGGCGCTCAGGCCCGACGGGCGACCCTGCGCCGTCGCCGAGGAGTGCTACTCGGGCGACGCCGAGCCGGGGGCCGACTACCGCTGCGAGAAGCAGGGGCTCTTCGGTACGGTGAGCGTCGGCGGCGGCCGCGTGCGCTACCGCGGCGTGCTCAAGGATCCCAACGAGGTGGCGCTGGCCATCGGCGTCGCGGTGCCGATCCTGCTCGCGCGCGTGGAGCGCAAGCGCAGCCTGACGCGCATGCTGGCGCTGCTCTTCGGGCTCCTGCTCATCGGCACGACGATCGTCTTCACGAAATCGCGCGGTGGCATGCTCGTGTTCATGGCGGCGCTCGGCGCGTACTTCGTGAAGAAGCACGGCGCCAAAGGCCTGGTCGCAGGCGGCGTGCTCGCCGCCCCGCTCGTGCTGCTCGGCGGCCGCAGCGGCAGCGAGGCCTCGAGCTCGAGCGAGGAGCGCACCGAGATCCTCGTCGAGGGGCTGCGCATGTTCCGTGAGAACCCCGGGCTCGGCGTGGGCTACGACCAGTTCACGCAGTACCACCACCTCACGGCGCACAACTCCTACCTGCTCGCGCTCTCCGAGATGGGGCCGCTCGGGCTCTTCCTCTTCTTCGCGATCCTCTACGTCTCCTTCAAGATCGTCGTGAGCGCGGTCTTGCGCTACGACCGCGCCGGCGAGGCGCTCGTCGCGCGCACCTGGTCGATGGCGCTGCTCGCGTCGTTCACCGGGATCGGGGTCGGCATCTTCTTCTTGAGCTTCACCTACCACCACGTGCTGTGGATCTACTTCGGCCTGAGCGGCGCGCTCTACGGGGTGATCCGGAGGCACGACCCGAGCTTCGAGGTGAAGGTCGGCCTCACCGAGCACCTCTTGCTCGGCGTCGCGGTCGTCGCCTTCGCCGCGATGCTCAAGGTGATGATCATGCTGAAGGGCTTCTGAGGGCGCCTTGGGCCTCCGTGGCCCCGGCGGAGCTCGCGACGAGCGCTCCTCAGCGGCCGACGCCGCGCAGCATGACGAGCGGCGTCTGGAAGATGATGCGCAGCTCCATCTCGAGGAAGGTGCGCAGATCCTCGAGCGTCGCCGCGTAGGCGAGGTCGAAGAGCAGCTTCGTGCGCATGTCGTCGGCCTCGGAGCCGGCGGCGTCGTCGAGCTCGAAGGGGTTGAGCAGCTCCTGGTGCGCGCTTATCTCGCTGCCCTCGGGGGCGCGACCGGAGTAGCCGAGCGAGATCTGCGCGAGGCCTGTGAGGCCGGGCTTCACGTCGCGCATGCGCTCCTCGAAGAAGGGGATCGCGAGCGCGAGGTTGGTCAGGAGCTCGGGCCGCTCGGGGCGTGGGCCGACGAGGCTCATCTCGCCCTTGAGGATGTTGATGAGCTGAGGGAGCTCGTCGAGGCGCGACTTGCGCAAGAACTTGCCGATGCGCGTGATGCGCGGATCGTTCTCCTGCGCGATGATGGCTCCCGTGAACTTCTCCGCGTCGACGCGCATCGTGCGGAATTTGTACATCGTGAACTCGGCGAAGACCGGCAGGTCGAGGCCGCGTTGCTTCTCGAAGCCGAGCAGCATGCCCGCGCGCCGCTGCTTGAACACGACGGGCCCCGGATCGTCGACGTAGATCGCGAGCGCGACCATCGGGAAGAGGGGCGCGAGCGCGGCGAGCAGCGTGGCCGAGCCGGCGACGTCGACGATGCGCTTCGCGATGCGGACACTCGGGATCACTCTTCGGGTCTATACAACTGCTGGCGCGCCTCGTGTAGCCTTCACTCCGGGCGGGGGTCGGCCCGGGTCGGCCACCCCAGCTTCCAAGCGCGGGTCCGTGTGAGCTCCTCCGATCGCATCCTCCTCAGCGTGCCGGGCGCGCTCGAGTTCCGAGACGTCGCGGTGCGCGTCGTCGGCGCGGCGTGCAAGTTGCTCGGCCCCCGAGGCGGCTCTTCTCCAGACCTCGCGGAGCGTGAGCCATCCGCGCGCGATCCGAACCCCGGCGCCGAGCACGCGGCGGTACACGCGGGCGCGGAGCTCGTCGACCCCTTCTCGATGGCCGTCTTGAGCGCGTTCAGCGAGGCCTTCAACAACCTCGCGCTGCATGGTTATCGCGGCATGCCCCGAGGTACGATCGACGTCGAGGTCCGCAGCGAGGGCACACGACACGAGGGCGCGCTCTACATCCGGCTCACCGACACCGGCCGGGTCTTCGATCCCTCGCAGTACGTCGAGCCGCCGGACGAGCTGCCCGAGCGCGGCATGGGGCTCTTCATCATGCGCGGCTTCCTCGACGAGCTGCGCTACGAGGCCGGCCCACCCAACGTGCTCACGCTCGTGAAGCGATGGTGAGCCGCCGGGCCCGAGCTCGGGCCTGAGCGACGCCGAGCTCGGCGCGACGAGCAGCGTGGGGCGCGCGTCGTGTCCATCGTCGTTTCCACGGACCGCGCAGGATTGCCGCTTGGGCGCGAAGGGGTGTGGCGCTAGAGTGCGAACGCGTCCTGCCTCTCGAGGAGCTTGAACATGGGCTACACCCGAACCGACGACGGCGACGACACGACCCTGACCATCGACGGCACCCTCGACGCCGTCACCGCGCCTGAGCTGCGCCCCGTGCTCGACGCGCTCGTCGCGGAGAACCGGAAGAAGATCGTCGTCGACCTCGCGTCGCTGCGCCTCATCGACAGCTCCGGCGTCGGGGTGCTGGTGTCGCTGTTCAAGCGTGTGCGCGCCTACGGCGGCGAGGTCAACCTCGTCGGTCTGCGCGACCAGCCACTCGCGATCTTCAAGCTCTTGCGGCTCGATCGCGTCTTCCCCGGCAAACAGGCCTGAGCACTCGTGGGCGTCGGGCTCGATCCGGCCAAGGCCGAGGGCGCCCGCAGAGCCGCCCCCCGGGCGCGCGCTAGGAGCTGGAGCGCGGTCGAGCCTGGCTTCGCGGAGTTCGTCGGCGAGGCGAGCAGGCTCTTCCGACGCGCGCGCCGCCGGCCCTGGTCGGTGCTCGGGATCACGCTCCTGCTCGTGGGGCTGCTCGCGGCCCGGCAGGCGCGCAAGGACCGCTACTACCCGGGCTCGGTCTTGCTGAGCGCGACCGAAGGTCGTGACGCCGAGGCCGGCGTTGCGCACGCGAGCGCCAAGCTCCAGGACTACGTCTACTACGCGGTGCTGACCGACTCGGTGCTGCTCGAGATCATGCGCGAGCACGGCTACCGGCCGGACCTCATCGACGTGAACCCGCGTCTCGCGCTCGACAACTTCCGCGACGATCTCGACGTCGACGTCTACAAGAACGAGTTCGTGCAAGAGCGCATGGGAGGCGTGCCGCGCTCTGCGCGCTTCGCGATCGAGATCCGCGCCCCGGACCCGGAGCAGGCCATCACCATAGCGCGCGCGCTCGGCGATCGGGTGATCGCTCGCGACGCGGAGAACCGCAAAGAGCGCCTCTCGGTCGAGCTCGGCCTGGCGAGCGAGATCCTCGGCTACGCACGCGCAGACGTCGATCGCACCGAGCGCGAGCACGCCCAGGCCGTGCTCCTGCTCGAGGAGACGGTGGGCCGCGACGCCGCGCCGCTACGCGTACGCGTGCAGAAGCTCGAGGCCGCGCTCATCGCGGCACGCGCGCGCCTCGACCAGGCCCAGGCGACCTACAAGCAGCTCCGCAACTCGTCGGCCGCAGACGCCGAGAGCCTCACCTTGCGTTACGACCGGGTCGACTGGGGCGCGCCCAAGCTGAAGGTCGACGAGCGCAAGGCGATGCTGCGCCTCGTACTGGTGGCGTTCTTCGGCCTCCTGCCCCTGGTCGCGATGGGCGTCGGCGCCTTCGATCCAAGGCTCTACGAGCCGGGCGACGTACGCAGGCTCGGCCTCCGCCCTCTCGGCGTGGTACGAGCCCAGGCTCGGGTGTCCGGAACGCAACGCGGAGCCGCGCGGGGGTGAGCATGCAAGGCGAGGACTTGGGGCAGCAGGGCCGAGACGAAGCGAGCACGGGCGCGGGCGTCGAGCTCGCCCGCATGCTCACGATGCTCCGGCGTGCGATCTCGAACTGGAAGCCGTCGGCGGCGATCCTCGTGGTGGGGCTCGGCGCTGGCCTCGCGGTCGCGCTGCTCAAGCCGCCCACCTACCGGTCGGAGACGATCGTCATCTACCGGCAGGGCGTTCGGCTCAACCAAGAGGGTGGCGGCTCCAGCCTCACCCTCGGCGTGCGCCTGCAGGAGATCCTGCTCGCACGCTCCCGCCTCGAGGCGCTCTCGGCCGAGCTCGACCTCTACCAGGACACCAAGCTCAAGCTCGGCAGCATCGAGGCGGTCGAGGAGTTCCGCAAGGACGTGCGCTTCCAGCCACGTTCGACCGACACCTTCAGCATCTCCTACAAGGGGCGCGATCCCGAGACGGTGCAGAAGGTCACGGCGAGGCTCGCGCAGTCGCTCATCGAGGAGAACCAGCGCCTGCGCATCGAGCAGTCGCGTGTGCAGCGCGAGTTCCTCGAGACCGAGAAGGGCCGCACCGAGATCGAGCTCAAGGACAAGGAGCTCGAGCTCGCGCGCTTCCTCGCCGATCACCCCGAGTTCGCGCTCGATCAGAACGCGAGCTCTTCGGGTGTGGCCATACGCGCCAAGGAGAAGGAGCGCACGGCCGCGACCTCCGTACGCGACACCTCGATCGACGCCTTGCGCAGGCAGAGCGCGAGGCTCGACGCCGCGATCGCGGGCGACGTGAACGTGGCCGTCGCCGGCGACGTGCCGGTCGACCCGCAGCTCGAGGCGGCGAGGCAGACGGCCGAGCGAGAGCTCGCCTCGGCGCGCGCGGAGCTCAACGCCAAGCGCGCGAGCTTCACCGAGCAACACCCCGACGTGAGGGCCGCGACCGCGCGTGTCTCGGAGGCCCAGAACCGGCTGAAGGCCGCGGAAGACCGCGTTCGTGAGGCACGCGCGGCCGCCGCCGGCGCGCGCTCCACGGCCGACCCCGAGGCCGCCAAGCGTGAGCTGCGCGAGAAGAAGCGCCGCATCGACGCCGAAATCAGCCTGCGCGAGAAGAAGCTCGCCGACGGCGTGAAGGACGCGCAGACCAAGTCGGAGAGCGGCGAGGTGAACAGCATCGTCGACCTCGAGACCGAGTGGGCTCGGCTCTCGCGTGGTGTGAGCGAAGGGCGCGATCAGCTGACGGAGCTCGAGCGCAACTACTTCCGCGCTCAGATCGAGGCGAGCTCCTCGCTCGGTGGGTACAGCGATCAGGTCGTCGTGCTCGACCCGGCCTACACGCCTACGCGCCCGGAGCCGCCCGGCAAGACCCTCATCATGGTGATGGCCGCTGGAGCTTCGGGCTTCTTCGCGATGGTGATCGCGTTCTTGCGGGCTCTGCTCGACGATCGGATCTACGAGGAGTCGGACCTGTCGCGTGTAGGCCCAGTGCTCGCGGTCGTGCCACGAGGTACGAGGAAGCGCTGGTGGCGGTCGTGAGCGCGGCAGGTGAAGACGCGGTCGAGCGCCAGCTCGATCAGCTGATCGACAGGCTCGGTGCGGCGGGTGGAACACCCGCGGGGCGAGCCCTGCTCATCGAGGCGAGGCGCCTCAAGAACGTCGTCGCGAACTGGCGGAGCGTGCCGCCGAGCGCGCCCGTGCAGCAGGAGATGCACGCGCGCGTGGCGCACCTCTCGGCGGCGGTCGCCGACATGTCGCCGGCCTCGCTGCGCCGTGCCGGCGCGGCGCACTCGTCTGCGGTCACGGCGGCGGTGTCCCAGGCGTCGGCCTACGGAGCACGCCCCGGCAACGGGCAGGGGTGGTCGGTCCCGACCGCGCCGCACAGCTTCGGCGGCGGCGCCGAAGAGACGATCATCACCGACGGGCTCGCGAGCTTGCCGCAGACGCCGCTCGACGTGCACCCGGTGCAGCTCTCCGAGCAGCTCTCGCCGCACCTCGCGATGCTCGTCGATCCCTACTCCTCGCGCGCCGACGCCTACCGCGCCCTGCGACACAAGCTCGCGCAGGCGGGTGATCCGAAGGTCATCGCCGTGAGCAGCGCCGAGCGGCGCGAGGGCAAGACGACGGCGGCGATCAACCTGGCGGCCTCGCTGCGGGAGGGTGCACGCGGGCGCGTGCTGCTCTGTGAAGCGAACCTGCGGGCTCCCGCGATCGCGAACGCGCTCGGCTTCACGCCGCCGCTCTGCTTCAACGAGCAGCTCATCCGCCACCGCAAGGATCCGCTCGAGCCCTGGGTCGCCGCCGAGCCGCTCGCGCCGCTGCAGGTCATGGCCGTCGATCCCGACGCGAAGTACCCGCCCTTGCTCGATCCCATCGCCTTCTCGATCGCGATCGACCGGCTCCGCCTCGCTGGCTACGACTACATCGTCGTCGACACGCCGCCCGTGCTCGACAGCGCGGACCTCGCCATGATCGGCGACTCGGTCGATGGTGTGTTGCTCGTGGCGATGGCGAAGCACAGCGGCGCGAAGAAGGTGCGCCGCGCGATCGAGCAGGTCGGCAAGCTCACCTTCCTCGGCACCTTGCTCCTGGAGTGAGGGGCTTCTCGAGCGAGGGGCTTCTCGAGTGAGGGGCTTCTCGAGTGAGGGGCCGCTCGCGTCGACGAGCTCGCTCGGTGCGAAGCTGGCCCCGTCCGGCTACGGGCTCGCCTCCGCGGAGGCCGCGGGCGGCTTCGGCAAGCGGTGATCGTAGTACTCGGCCGGGTCGCCGGTCGCGCCGTCCATCGCGGCCATGGCCACGTTGTACATCTCGCGTGCGCTCACGTAGTGCAGCTCGAGCCCTCGCTCGCGTGTGACGGCGCGCAGCGCCTCGTGGAGCGAGGCGCCACCCTCGCCGAGCAGGCTCGCCGCCTGCGCGTCGGGCGCGCCGTGCGTGTGGACCTTCACGAAGATCCACTCCGGGCGGCCCTCGACCGAGATGCGCTGATCGATCCAGCTCTCGACGCGCGCGCGCGTGCCCGGGTCGTGCGCGGTGACGGCGGAGGCCTCGATGCGCAGGGGCAGCTTCGCCCTGCGGAGAGCGAGCGCGCTCGGGCCCTCGATGAAGAGGATGCGATCGTCGTAGCTCCTGCCCACGCGGGCGCGCTCCGCCCGCTCGTAGGCGCGCCGTCGCGCGAGCTCACCCACGGGCCAGAAGACGCGGTTCACGTGGCTGGGCTGGGCGTCGCTGTCGGGCGCGGGGAAGGTGAAGTCCGCGTAGCAGCCGGTGTCGAAGAGCAGGGGGATCTCGTCGTCGACGCCGCAGTAACGCCCGTCGTCGCGCGAGTTCGCGACGCACCAGTTGCCGTGGATGAAGGCGTAGCGAGGCCGGCCTCCTTCGTCGCGGGGGAAGTGCCCGTGCGCTGCGATCTGCGCGACGTAGCGCTCGATGTCGGCGCGCAGGCTCTCGCGATCGTCCCCGTCGTGGTGCAGGTGCAGCTCGACCTCGCCGTAGCCTGCTCGGCTCAGCTCGGCCAGGCGATCGAGCCAGCGAGCGCGGTACTGCTCTCCGGGGAAGAAGAAGGAGTGGCGCGGGTGCCTGCCCCGGTCGTCGACGAAGCGATCCGCGAGCTTCGGGTAGCCCTGCGCCCAGGCCTCGACGCGCCGATCGGCGTGCTCGTCGCCGACGCCCTCGTGGAGCGGCTCCCAGTGGTCGCAGAACGCGAAGAGCACGTGCGCGCCCGGCGGGATCGGCTCGCGCGCGCCGGCGCGCTCGCGCAACCACGCGGGGCCCCAGCGGTGGAGCTGCTTCTGACGGAGGTAGGAGGCGAGTCCCATCAGTCGACGAGTAGCACGCCGAGGTTCGCCTCAGGGGGCAGGGCGCGCGCCGCGCGCCGCAGGGCGGCGTCGGTCGTGTCTCCCACCTTGCCGACGAGCACGACGACGTCGATCGCGTCGAAGGCGCCGAGCAGCTCACCGGGGCGCGTGCAGCCGCTCAGGTCGAGCAGCGCGAGGCCCCACTGCTCCGGCTCGCCGTCGGCGAAGCGCACGAGCGCCCTGAGCGACTCGAACTTCGCTCCGGGCGCGGCGACCCGGGACGGAGCGAGCGCGACCACGCCGGGCGCGAGCACCGCTGCCTCGGTCGCCAGCGCACCCGCCCCCGGCGCTTCGACGCCGACGCTCCTGCGCTCCGGATCGAGCACGAGCACGAGGCGCTGCGAGAGGAGCGCGAGCGCCTGCCCGAGATCGCGCGCGACCTGGGGGATCGGCACCTCCCGACCCACGGGCATCAGCCCCACGTGCCGCCGCTCCTCGTGCTTCAGATCCCGAGCGAGCCGCGCCAACGCGGGCTCGATGTGACCCGCCTCCGCGTGCCAGGCCTCTGCGGCGCTGGCCACGAGGCTCGCGACGTCGTTCATGTCGCCGACCCGGACCGTGTCGAGGGCGGATTCGGTGCGAGCCACGCGGCGCAGGATAGCCAAAACGCTGGTCCGGCGCGCTCGGAGACGTGGTACTCGCAGGGCTCGGTCGGGGAGGCACGAGGGACGAGGTGCGGAGAATCGCGGCAGCGCTCGCAGCAGGCTCCTCGCTCTTCGGAGCGACGGACGCGCTCGCTCAGACGGCCGTGGAGTGGCAATCGTCGCTCACGGTCGGTGTCGGTGTCACCGACAACATCGCCAACACGCCCCCGGTCGAGGACGGCGCGCCCGAGGGCACGGTGGGCCCCGAGGCCGACGCCTTCGCGACCCTGGGTCCGGGCATCGCGTTCCTCTTCGAGTCGCCGAGCATCACCCACGAGCTCGCCTACGCCTTCGGTCTCAACCTCTACTTCGCTCACCTCGAGGCCACCGCCTACTCGAACTCGCTCAGCTACGCCCTGCGCGCGCCGGTCGGCGAGGCCACCGAGCTCATGGCCGGCCTCTCCGGCTCGCAGTCCACGCTCAGCGTCTTCAACCTCGCCGGTCCCGCGCGCTCCACCCCGGTCGACGCGAGCGGCGGGGGCGACACGGTGCTCGTCACCGCCACGGCGAGCCAGGGCCTGCGGCACGAGCTCAGCCCGGCCTGGAGCTTCGGCCAGGGCCTGAGCGCGACCCTGGCGCGCACGCTCGTGCCCGACGCCGACGATCTCGAGTCCTACGTGCTGAGCGGCACGCTCGGCCTCGGCTACGCGCTCAGCGAAGGAGAGATCGGCGCCAGCGTGTCGAACGACACGATGATCATCCCGCGCGGTGGCGGCATCGGCGCGGAGACCGCGACACGCATCCAGAACGTGCACACGGCGCAGCTGAGCTGGCGCTACCCATGGACCGACGAGTGGTCGAGCTCGCTCAGCGGCGGCGCTTTGGTCGCCTACACGGCCGACGACCCCGGCGACATCTTCGCGCACCCGGCCGGGTCGGTGGCGGTCGACTACCTCAGCGATCGAGGCTCCGCGCAGCTGTCCTATTCGCACGGCGCGGCGCCGAACCTGCTGCTCGGCCTCATCACGCTCGCCGACTCGGTCACCTTGCGTGGTGGTGTGCCCATCGCGTCGACGGGCTTCGATGTCGCAGGCTCGGTGGGCTACGTCGCGACGCGCCCCTACCTGACCGACGGCTTCGGCCCGCCCGGCCACGGTGTGCTCGGCGACGCCGGCGTGGGCTGGATCCCCGAGAGTGCGCCGCTCCGGCTCGAGCTTCGCTACCAGATCGTGCGCCAGTTCGCGCCCGAGCTCGAGCCGGGCCAAGACGCAGCGGCCACGGGCATCCCCGCGCTCGAGCGCCAGACGGTGCTCGTCACGGCGACCTTCGCCTACCCGAATCCGCCCACCGTCGGAGGCGGCGGCGCGGGCTCGCTCGTCACGGTCTCGGCTCCCACGAGCGATCCCGACATCATGCGCACCAACGCTCCCCGGACGGAGCGCGAACGCGACGAGACCGAGCGCCGCGAGAAGGAAGAGGCCGACGAGCGCCGCGAGCGCCTCGGCGGCCACGGCAAGTGAAGGCAGCGCGGCCCGGCGCGCCTCGGCACGCGGCCCGGCGCGCCCCGACTCTTCGGCTCGCCGCGCCTCTGGTCGCGCTCGCGGTCCTGCTCGTTGCGCCGGCCGTCGGCGCCGCGCCTCGCGTGGGCCTCGTCGATCAGGGGGAGCGCGTGCACGGCTCGCTCGCGAAGGGGCGCCTCTCCCTCGCACGCAGCGTGCGGCTCGAGGCGCTGCGGGGCGAGCACGCCGCCGTCCAGATCGCGGTCGAGGCCGACCGCTCGCTCGAGCGGCTCGAGCTCCAGGTCGGTGAGCTCCTCGGACCAGGAGGCGCGCGGCTCGAGCTCGAGGCCTTCGTCGAGCACTACGTGGAGGTGCGCGCCCGCTCTCGCAACGATCGCCTCGCCGATTCGCTCGCCTTCACCGGGGAGGCGCGCCCCTCGGACGCCTCGACGCTCGGCCTCGTGCCCGACGCGCTCGTGCCGCTCGCGCTCGCGGAGCCCTGGGTCGGCCCGAACGATCGGGTGCCGGCGGGTCAGCGCCGGGCCTTCTGGCTCGAGGCCTTCGTGGCCGAGGACGCGAGCCCTGGGCGCTACGTCGCCGAGGCCGAGGTCCGCGCCTCGGGCGTGGTGCTCGGCGAGCTCGCGCTCGAGCTCGAGGTGCTGCCGCAGCGCCTGCCGTACCAGGCGACACGCTTCTTCGCGTACTACGAGCGCAAGACGCTCGAGCGGCGCTTCGTCGACGCCGATCGTGTGGAGCGCGAGCTGTGGCAGGCGCTGCGCGCGCACCACCTCGACGCGGTCACGATGCTGCTCGAGCCGAGCGACGTGGAGCGCATCTCGGGCGCGCTCGACGGGCGCTGGTTCACCCCCGCGCAGGGCTACCTCGGGCCCGGGCGCGCCGAGCCTCCCGCCGTGGTCTTCTTCGGCGCCTACGGCTTGCTCGGCGAGCCCGACGCAAAGGCGCTGGCGCGCGCCGAGGCGCTCGAGCTCGCGACCAGGCGGCACCACCCGGGGGGCAGGCACCTCGTCTACGCCGTCGACGAGACCTGCGAGAGCCCGCGCGGGCCTGCGTGGCGGCGGCTGCTCGCGTCGCGACCGGAGCTCGGCCTCGGCGTGGTGCACAGCTGCCACGAAGACGCGCGCGGGCAGGACGTCGACGTGATCATGCAGCCCGCGCAGGCCTTCCGCCTCGGCCCCGCGCGTGAGGCGCGTGCGAGCGGGCGCGAAGTGTACGTCTACAACGGCCAGCTGCCCTACGCGCCGCCGCTCATGCTCGACGCGCCGGCGACCGCGCTCACGCTGAGCGGCTGGCTCGCGGCCGCCTTCGAGGTCGGGCGCTGGTACTACTGGGAGACCATTTTCTGGGACGACGGGAACCGAGGCGGTCTCGGGCCACGCGACGTCTACGCCGACCCGGAGAGCTTCCACAACGCCGATGGCGACGTGGCGCTGCTCGACGGCCTCCTGCTCTATCCGGGGCGAGCCCACGCCCGGGCCGCGCGCTCGCTCGAGCACGATGTCGTGCTGCCATCGTTGCGCATCAAACGACTTCGGCGCGGCATCGAGGACTCGGGCCTGCTCGCGCTCGCCACCCTCGAGCTCGGGCCGGAGAGGGTCGCCGCGCTGGTGCGCCGCGTCGTGCCGGCCGCCTTCGACGAGCTCGCCCCGGACGAGCCCTCGCGCTTCGACTTCGACCCCGCGCGCCACGCCGCGCTGCGAGCCTCGCTGAGGCGCGCCGCGACCGCGCGCGACGTCTCCCGTGCCGAGCTCGACGAAGCCCTCGCGAGCCTGCGGCGCGCGGTCGCAGAGCGTGGCGCTTCGCCCCGTCCCACGGCGCTGCGGCTCTTCGTCGTGCGCCTCGGCCTGCCGCTCGCGCTCTTCGCGCTCGCCGCCGCCGGGCTCCGGCTCGCGGCGCTCCTCGGGCGCGGTTCGACGGCCCCGAGGGCCTGAGCCGCCCGGGGCGGCGCGCCGCCTCCCGTGGTATGGGGCGGCACCATGTGTGGCATCGTCGCGTACGTCGGTCCCCAGAGCTGCTCCGCGATCCTCGTCGATGGTCTGAGCCGCCTCGAGTACCGCGGCTACGACTCCGCGGGCGTCGCCATCTACGACGGCGAGCAGATCGGCGTACGCCGCTCGGTCGGCAAGCTGCGCAACCTCGTCGACCTGCTCCGCGACAAGCCCATCGTGGGATCGCTGGGCATCGGCCACACGCGCTGGGCCACGCACGGGCGCCCCACCGAGGTGAACGCGCACCCGCACGTCGCCGGTGATATCGCCCTCGTGCACAACGGCATCATCGAGAACCAGCTCGAGCTGAAGCGCGAGCTCTCGGCGAAGGGCGTGAAGTTCGCGTCCGACACCGACACCGAGATCGTCGCGCACCTCGTGAATGCGGAGGCCGCAGCAGGGCACCCCTTGCTCGAGGCCGTGCGCCGCGCGCTCGCGCAGGTGCAGGGAGCCTACGCGGTCGCCGTGATCGATCGCGCGCAGCCCGACAAGATCGTCGTGGCGAAGAACGCCTCGCCCCTGGTGATCGGCTTCGGCGAAGGCGAGATGTTCGCCGCGAGCGACATCCCCGCGATCCTCCCCTACACCAAGCGCATGTTGCCCCTCGAGGAGGGGGAGATCGGCCAGCTCACCCGAGACGGCCTCGAGCTCTACACGCTCGACGGCAAGCGGGTCGAGCGCCAGCCCAAGACGATCACCTGGAGCGCGGCGCAGGCCGAGAAGGGTGGCTTCAAGCACTTCATGCTCAAGGAGATCCACGAGCAGCCGCGCGCCATCGAGGACACGCTGCGCGGCCGGGTCGACCTCGCCGCCGGCGACGTGATCGCCTCGGAGCTGGGCCTCGACGCGGAGATCGCGCAGTCGATCAAGCGCGTCTACTTCATCGCCTGCGGCACGAGCCACCACGCCACCCTCTACGGTCGTCACCTGATCGAGTCGGTCGCGCGCCTGCCCTCGGTGACCGAGCTCGCGAGCGAGTTCGTCGGGCGCGATCCGGTCGTCGGACCGGGCGATCTGGTCGTCGCGGTCTCGCAGTCGGGTGAGACGCTCGACACGCTCTCGGCGCTGCGCGTCGCCAAGGAGAAGGGCGCGCACATCCTCGCCGTGGCGAACGTCATCGACAGCGCGATCCCCCGCGCCTCGCACGGCGCGCTCTACACGCACGCAGGCCCCGAGATCGGCGTCGCGTCGACGAAGTGCTTCACGACCCAGCTCGCCGCGATGGTGCTGCTCGCGGTCTACCTCGGTCGTCGGCGTGGCACGCTCGACGCGGAGCGCGCGCGCGAGCTCTTGCAGGGGCTCGTCGAGATCCCCTTCCTCATGCGCGCGGTGCTCGGCCTCGACGACCTCGTGCGCGATCTGGCGAGGCCGCTCGCGCAGGTGAAGAGCGCGCTCTTCCTCGGGCGTGGCGTGAGCTTCCCCGTGGCGGTGGAGGGCGCGCTCAAGCTCAAGGAGATCTCCTACATCCACGCCGAGGGCTACGCGGCGGGCGAGATGAAACACGGACCGATCGCGCTCATCGACGCCGACATGCCCGTCATCGCCGTGATGCCGGACGACAAGACCTACGAGAAGATCTCCTCCAACGTGCAGGAGGCGCGCGCGCGTGAGGGCAGGGTGCTGGCGCTCGCCACGAAGGGCAACGCCGACATCGGCGGCATCGCGCAGGGCGCGCTCTACGTGCCGAAGACCGACGCCTTGCTCTCGCCCTTCGTGACGACGCTCCCGCTCCAGCTGCTCGCGTACTTCGTCGCCGACTTCAAGGGCACGGACGTCGATCAGCCGCGCAACCTCGCGAAGACCGTCACCGTGGAGTGAGGCGCCGCGACCGCGCGTGGCGCCGTGGGTCTCGGGCCCGAACGCCGTGCGCCTCCGACGGTCGGCTCGGCAAGCACGTGGATCGTCAGGGCACGTGGATCGTCAGGGCACGTGGATCGTGTCGCCGGCGACGAGCACGAGGTTCGCCTCGGGGCGCTTGCGCGTCTCGATGTCCTCGAAGTCGATCGGGATGCGACGCGTCTTGCCGTTCTCGTCGACGCGCAACAGCTCGATGTTGTGTCGATCGGCGAAGCGCGTCGTGCCGCCGGCCATCGCGATGGCATCGGCCACGGTCACGTAGTGGCTGGAGGAGAAGTTGCCGGGGTTGGTCACGGCGCCGGTCACGGTGAAGCGGTAGCTGTTCACCTCGGTCACCGCGACGGTGACGATCGCGGCTTCGGCCTTCACGTACTGCGAGATGCGACGAGTGATGTCGTCGCGCACCTGCGTGGGGGTGCGCCCGGCGACCTGCAGATCGCCGATGAGCGGCATCGTGATGGTGCCGTCGGGCCGCACGAGCGCCTGGGTCGACAGATCGCCGTTCTGCCAGACCACGATGTTCAGGTTGTCCGAGGCGCCGATCACGTACTCGTGCTTCCGCGGATCGAACTCCTTGGCGTAGGGGTGATCGTGATGACGCTGCCCGCCACAGCCGACGAGGACCGACAGCAGCAGCACGAAGGAGACGATCGATGCCTTCACGGTGTGGGAGGGTCGCACATTCAGGCGCCTCGCTGGAAGTCGTAGACGCCCTCGAGGCCCAGGATGCCCGTGAGCTCGTCGAGCGCCGTGTACGACTCGCGCAAGAGCGCGGGATCGGCCAGATCCGAGGGCCGGAGCTCCTCGCGGTAGTGCTTCTCCACCCAGGCCACGAGCGCGTGGTCGAGCGCTTCGTCGAACAGCACGCGCGCCCCCAGCGCCGAGAGATCGCCCTCGCGCAGCGGGACACGCTGGCGCAGGCAGGCCGGACCGCCGCCGTTCTTCATCGACTGCCTCACGTCGAGCCACTCGATGCGCGTGACCGGGTTGTCGGCCTGGAGCACGCGCTCGAGGAAGCGGCGCGCGGAGGGCTCCTCGCGGGCCTCGACGGGCGCGATGATCGCCATGGAGCCGTCGGGCAGGCCGAGCAGCTGCGAGTTGAACGGGTACGAGGCCACCGCCGCCTCGACGCTCAGCTCCGCCTGGCTCGCCCGCTCCACGACCAGCCCCGGGCCCAGCCGCTCGCGCAGCGCTCCGAGCACGCCGGCCTCGTCGGCGAAGGCGAGCTCGTGGAACATGAGCATGCGCTCGTTGCCGACGCCCAGCACGTCGGTGTGGAAGGCCCCGCGGTCGATGCCCTCGGGGTGCTGCTGCACGTGGAGCACCGAGGCCTCGGGCAGCTGCAGCAAGCGCGCGACGGCCTCGCTGGCCTCGCGGGTCTGTCGGGCCGGAAAGCGCGTGGGCGCGGCGGCGCCGCGCTCGAAGGCGCCGCGACCCCAGGCGAAGAGGTGGACGACGCGCCCGTCGAGCTCGAGGCGCGTGTGGTTCGCCGCGCCCTCGTCGGCGAAGGCCTCGTGCGAAGGCAGCGGAGCGTGCACGGCGAAGCGCGCCTCGTCGGCGAAGATGCGCGCGAAGACCGCGTGCGTCGTGGCCGCCTCGAGCGAGCGGTGGGGCATGTGCGAGAGGTTGGCCGGCACCACGTGCAGGCGGCCGTCGAGCGTGTCGGTCGCGGGGGCGACCGTGGCGGCGTTCGCGGCCCACATCGACGAGGCGCTCGACGCGATCGCGACGAGCCTCGGCGCCCTCTTCGCTGCGGCCTCGAGCACCTCGGGGTCGCTTCCCGTGAAGCCGAGCGAGCGCAAGAAGCCCATCGCCGGCCGCGGCTGCGGAGGCAGCACCGCCTGCCTGACGCCGAGCGCCCTCACGGCGCGCATCTTGGCGAGCCCCTCGAGCGCGGCGGCCTTCGGCCTCGAGACGCCGCCGCCCGAGAGGCTGCTCGCCACGTTGCCGCGCGAGAGGCCTGCGAAGTTGTGCGTGGGACCGACCAGGCCGTCGAAGTTCAGCTCGATGAGCTTCTCGCCCATGGCTCAACCCCAGAGCTGCGTCTGGGCGATGATCGAGGGGTCGGTCGTGCGGCCGACGACCTCCTCACAGCGCCGACAGACGTAGCGGATCGCGATCGGGCTCGCGGAGATGCCGATCATGATGAGCACCCACCCCATGAAGGTGTACTCCCCGGTGGCCGAGACCATCGGGTGCTCCTTGTCGTGGCCACAGCGGCACGACTTCGGTCGTTTCGATGGCGCCCCGCCCGGGGCCGCGACCACGGCCTCTGACGCTCGAGGATCGTCCATACCGATGGCCTAGGCCGCGATCGGGCGTCGCGCAAGCCTCGTGTCTCGCAGCCCCGCGTCGCTCGGGCCGAGCGCTCGCCGCCGAGCTTCCACCGCGCGCGTCGATCCCCTACCTTCGCGCGATGCTCGACGGCCGCTTCTACCGTGTTTTCGCCTTTGCTTCGATCCTGGCGGGCTGCTCCTCCGCCGCGCCCGTCACGCCGGCCAAGCCGCCGAGCACGGGCGCGCCCGCCCAGGTCGCGATGGACGCGCCCATGCCCACGGGCCCCGTCGCCGCGCCCAAGAGCCTGCTCGTGGTCATGCGCGCCCACCGCCCGGCGGCGACGCTCGCGGCGGTCGACCGCCTGCTCGCGCTGCCGATCAGCCTGCGCTCGATGGTGGAGCAGAAGTCCGAGGGCATGATGGCGCACCTCGAGCTCGAGGCCTCGATCGACGTCGCGGTCGCGCTCGATCCGGTCGCGAAGCTCGACGACGAGGAGCCCAAGTTCTTCTACGCGGTGAGCGTGCCCTTCAAGAGCGTCGACGCGGGCTTGGCCTTCTTCAAGCAGCTCGAGGCGGACGTCCGCGCCACCGCGGGGGGCCAGTACCGCATCGAAGACGACGATCTGCAGTGCGACCTGCTGCCGACGGGCGGCCGCTCCCCGGCGCGCGCCGTCTGCTCCGACTCGCCCCAGGGCCTGCGAGAGCTCGGCGCCTGGATGGGCCGCACGCTGCCGCTCGAGCCGACCCAGCCCCTCGACCTGCACGCGCGCTTCGAGCCGGGCCCACTGCGCGAGCGCTACCTCGTCGAGCTGCGTGCCAAATCCGAGGAGGGCCTCGCCGAGCTGCGCTCGGAGCTCGCGAACGAGCTGTCGGTGGTCGATCCCGAGCTGCTCGAGGCGCCAGGCATCGCGCTGCAAGAGAGCTTCGCCTTCGCCGACGACATCGACGCGCTGAGCATGTCGCTCGCCTTCTCTCCGGAGCGCTCCGAGTTCGTGCTCGGGGCCGAGCTCTCCTTCCGGCAGTCGACCTCGTGGCTCACGCGGATCTCGACCGAGACGAACGCTCAGCGCTCGGCGCCGCCGGACGTCTACTGGCGCATGCCCAAGGCGGCCGACTCGGCCATGTGGGGTCGCTCGAGCGATCCGGCGCGCTTCGTCGGCATCCGCCGCGTCGCGCGCAAGTCGCTCGCGCAGGGGCTCAGCTTCGTGCCGCAGATCCCCGAGGCCGATCGTCAGGCCATGCTCGGGCTGCTCGACGCCATCCCGACGATGCGAGGCACCTGGGCCTCGGCCTCCGGCACCTTGCCCGCCCTGCCTGGCGGCGCGCCCAAGCAGAACCCCGAGAAGACGACCCCGGCCCAGGTCGTGGTCGAAGCGAAGAACCTCGCCCGCGCCGCGCTGCCTTGGTCGCTCGTGTCGACCGAGGGAGATCCCGAGGAGATGGTGCGCTTCCTCGAGCGAGGCGCCGACGTCTACGCGCGCTCGCTCAAGCTCATCAAGCAGAAGGCCGACGAGGAGATCAAGAACGCCGACCCGGAGTGGCGCAAGCACCTCGTCGAGCAGCGCAAGCAGCTCGATCGCGCACCCAAGCTGAAGCTCACGAAGAACCCGGCCGGGCTGCCGCGCGGCGCGGTGGCGCTCGATCTGGATATCGCTTTCACCTCCAAGGATGTCTGGGAGCTCGGGCACCCGATCAAGGACTGGGAGAAGCGCGTCGAGCACCCGAAGGGGCCGGAGGCCAGAGGCAACCTCGTCTTCCGCGTGCTCGTCGTGCCGGAGGGTGGCGGCCGTTACGTCTGGGGATACTCGCTCGACGGCAAGGCGCTCGAGACGCACGTGCGCGCTACGCTCGAGGGCAAAGCCGAGGCGACCATCGCCTCGCGCACCGATCTCGCGCGCCTGCGCGCCGCTTCGCTGGGCGGTGGCTTCGTCAGCTACGCGCGCATCGCCGAGCAGCTGAGCAAGCTCGACGACGACGACCCCGACCTGAAGCGCGCCGCCGCGCTCGTCGAGAAGCTCCCGCACAAGGGCGCAGCACCGGTCTTCGTGGTGCTCGACGGCACGGCGGGCGCGGCCCCGCGCCTCAAGGTCGAGCTCAGCCTCGAGAAGGCCTGGATGGACGACCTCACGGCGGCGATCCAGGAGCTGGTCTCGCAAGAGCTCACCGGCGCCGGCAAGCCCTGAACCTTCGACTGCCACCCGCCTTACGCATGCGTAAAGTCTTACGCACCTAGCCGAGCGTCCAGGTGGGAGAAGGTGGCGCGATGCGTCGTGACCGACCGTCGAGGAACCGACACTCCGCGGGCGGCACGAAGCTGCGCACTGCGGCAACGCAGCGCGCAGCAGCGAATTGGGCCCGGGCATGGTCGTTGCGAGAGGGTGGGGTCATGAGCATGATTTCCCCCCTCGCCACCTCCGAGCGCATCCCTTCGCCGCGTAGCTCCAACCGCGGCACCACGGCGAAGCTCGAGCCGCGCGAAGACGAGCCCCGCGTCGCCCCGGTGGCCCAGGAGTTCGACGACGACGATCAGTGGTCGAACCTGCCCTGCACCGACTGAGCTCCGCGCACGGCGCAGCGATCGCACGCTCGGCGCCTTGAACGAGCCTGGGCTCGTGGGTCAGTCTGGGCGACATGCACTTCGGGCGCGTGCCCTCGCTCGCCGGGGTCGACTTCTCGCTGGCCGAGCCCCGGCTCGCGTGGAGCCCACCCGCTGCGTCATCCGCGGGTCTCGTGCTTCGCCTCGGAGCGCCCGCGTGGTCGCGCCCCGACTGGGTCGGCAAGCTCTATGCGCGCGGCACCAAGCCGGCCGAGTTCCTCGCGCGCTACGCCGAGCACTTCGGCGCGATCGAGCTCAACTCCACCTTCTACGCGGTCCCTTCTGCCGAGCGCATCGCCTCGTGGCGCGCCTCGGTCGATGCGAGCTTCCGCTTCTGCGCCAAGCTGCCCCGCGCGCTGACGCACGCCCGCGCGCTCGCGCCCGACCCGCGCGAGCTCGACCGCACCGGCCAGATGCTCGAGGGCTTCGGCCCCGCGCTCGGCCCCGTGCTGGCGCAGCTGCCCGAGCACGTCGAGCGCAGCGAGCTCGAGCGTGTGCTCGCGCTGCTCGCGCGGCTGCCGCCCCGCGTGCACGTGGCGCTCGAGCTGAGGCACCCCTCGTGGTTCGTCGACCGACAGGTCGAGGCGGGGGCCCTCGCGGCCTTCACCGAGCGTCGCGTGTCGCTGGTCGTCACCGACGTCGCCGGTCGGCGTGACGCCTGCCACGGTACGCTGAGCGTGCCTTGGCTCTTCGTGCGCTTCGTGGGCGACGCGCTCGCTCCGAGCGACCGAACGCGGCTCGAGGCCTGGTCGCGCAGGCTCGCGGAGCTACACCGACGAGGCCTGCGCGCCGCCTACTTCTTCGTGCACCAGCCCGACGACGTACTCGCGCCCGAGACGGCGGCGCTCGCCGGCGAGCTCTTCGAACGCGAGCTCGGCGTCGCGGTGCAGAGGCCCCGGCTCGGCGCGGGCTCCGCGCAGCTCAGCCTCGTCTGAAGACCTCCTCAGCCGGACGTCGCGGTCGCGGCGAAGGCCTCGAAGGCGCGCACCAGCTCCGCGGGCGCCTGCACCAGCTCGAGCAGTACGCCCTCGCCACAGAGCGGGTGTGCTTCGTCGCCGCGAGGGTGCACGAAGCACACGTCGTGTCCCGAGGCGCCCTTGCGGATGCCGCCCGGCGCGAAGCGCAGGCCTTGCTGCGTGAGCCAGGTCACGGCGGCGGGCAGGTCGTCGATCCACACGCCGAAGTGGTTGAGCGGGGGCTCGTGTACCTTGGGCTTCTTGTCGGGGTCGATGGGCTGCATCAGATCGAGCTCGACCGCGAAGGGACCGCGACCGACGACGAGCACGTCCTCGTCGACGTTCTCGCGCTCGCTGCGGAAGCTCGTCGTCTGCTCGAGGCCGAAGAGCTCGACCCAGAGCCGCCGGAGCTTGCTCTTGTCGGGCCCACCGAGCGCGATTTGTTGGATGCCCAGCACACGGAAGGGTCGCTCGTTCATCGTGCGCTCCGCTCAGTTCGCCGAGACGACGATGGGCGTCGACAGGCCGTTGCCCTGGCCCGCGCCGATGCCGTTCCAACCCTCGGGCAGCTCGGGGGTGGTCCAGCCGAAGAGCCACAGCCCGTCGAGAGGCGAGATGTTCACGCACTCGGCGCTCTTCCGCTTGCCGAAGTCCTCGTGCCAGTAGGTCACGTGCATGGCGAGCGGGGCCTTGAGGTACTGCTGGTGCGGCACGTCGGTGAACCAGAGCACCTTGGGCTCGCCCTTCTCGTTCGACATCGTGGCGACGCGCTCCTTCCACTCGATGGGGAAGTGACCGAGCGCGGTGGTCGCGTACTTGGAGTGATCGTCGGGGAACTTGAAGTCCGGCAGCGGCGGCCCGCCCTTGCCGGGCGAGAAGAGCGTGCTCATCACGGGCCTGAGGCCCTCGTAGGCCGTGAGCGTGCCAGGCACGACGCGGACCTCGATCCACTTGTCGCCCGGGCCGGTCTTGCTCGGCAGCTTCGTCGCCGGGCGCGTCACGGTGACGTCGACGTCGAGCTGCTTCTTGGGGTCGAGCGTCTTGCCGATGTAGAGGCCGGGCTCCTTCTCGAGCTCGTAGTAGATCCAACCATCGCGCTCGATCTTCGTGTCCGTGATCTCCACGGGCGACTTCGGTGCGACGCTGCGCTCGGTGGCCACGAAGGCGCCCGAGGCTTCACGCCGGTAGAGCGGCAGCGGCGTCTTCGCGCGGTTCCACGCGAAGGGCAGCGTCATGTCGGTCTCGTCGAAGTGCACGCCGCGGAAGGTCGAGCGCTTCATGTCGCTCATGCGATCGGCCGGCACGACCATCGAGTCGGGGGTGAGGAGCCACACGCGACCGTTCGCCTCGAAGGCGCGCGAGTACGCGAGCATGGAGCCTGCGGGCATGCGCTTCCACACGAGCACGCGGTTGTCGTAGTTGCCGCCGGGCGCGCTGCGTTTGCCGCCCCGGAGGAAGTAGGGGACCTCGTCGGTGGGCTTGATGGGCTCGTCGACGATGAGCTCCTCGTGGCCCTTGGCCCAGGCGCCGAGCGGCTTCCAGGTGTTCGTCGGGCCGTACTCGCGCTCGGCCTCGGTCCACTCGGCCTGGGTCGGGATGCGCGAGTACATCGGCGCGCCGTTGGAGTGCGCGTAGCCGTAGGGCCACTCGCCGGGCTCGGGCGCGCTGAACGCGAGCACCTTGAAGTAGGCGTCCTCGAGATCGAGCGTGGCGGTCTCGTCGTCGCAGACGTAGCCGCGAGGCTCGATCGCGTACCACTTGCCCTTGCAGCCGGGGCCGTCCACCGGATCCGGCGAGCGGAGCCGCACGCTGGTGCCGATGCGCATCTTGCCGATGGCGAGGCCCTTGCGCTCGGGCTTCTTCCAGATCCACGTGTGCGGCCCGATCGCGCCGATGCGCGGGTGGGCGTCGATCCTGGTCTTCGGTGCGTCGCCGCTGCGTTTGGCGAGCGAGCTAGGCGCGAGCGGCGAGGCTGCGGCCGGCTGCTCCGACTTGTCGACGGCCTCGTCGGGGGCGCCCGCCTCGCCGGCGGCTGCGTCGGAGGAGGGCTCGACGGCCCGGGGGTCGGGGTCGGCGGCGACGGGCTCGGGGGTGCTCGAGCAGCCGAGCGCGAGCGCGCAGACGCCGAGCGGCCAAAGGCAGGTGGGGAAGGGTCGCATGGCGGGCCGACCCTGCCCGAGGGGCGCGGCAGCGGCCAAGTTCGTGCGTGCACGCCCGGGCGCCGGGTCGAGTGGTGGCCCTGGCCGTGCTAAGCCTCACTTCGGTCTTGGCCTCACGACACCTCGCCGCACTCGCGTGGCTCGCGCGCGCACGACACGCGTTCGCGGACGCCTGGCTCGTGCTGCTCGTGACGCTGAGCCTCGCGGCGAGCGGGGCCTCTCCGGCGCCGCCCGCGCGGTTCTCGGCCGCCGCCGTCGACGGGCTCGATACGCGCGCCGCGGTCGCCGAGGCCGATCCGCTCACGCCGACGCGCGCGCGCGCGCTGGCCTCGCACCGTGACGCCCCGCCGGCGCTCGAGCCACGCTCCGCCGAGCTCGCACCCGGCGGCGCGCGCGACGCAGCGGATGCACCTCCTCGCTCCGCAGACGACACCAAGAAGGCGGGCTTCGACCCGAGCTCGCTCGCTCCCCCCAGCTCGACCCTGCTCGACCGCGCCTCCCGTGAGCTCGGAGGCTCGGCGAGCGCGCGCGCCCTGCGAGCCCCGCGCTGCGCGTCGCTCGAGCGGCCCCGCGCCAGGGCGCCGCCCTCCGCCGCCTGACACCGAGGCGCGCCCCTCTGCGCGCCGAGCCCACACGCAGGCCGAGGCCGAGCCGCGGTGCTTCGAGGCGCCAGCGCTCGGGCTCCGAGCGCTCGCAGCGTCGCTGCGCGCCGTCGCCACGGCCTGCTTTCCCCGCCCACCAGGCGGCGGCGCGGCTGCGTCGTCGCCCCACAGGAACCCGACTCCCATGAACGAAGCACACGAAGAGAACCGCGAGACCGAGAAGCCGACGAACGAGCCCAAGGAACAGCTCGTCTACGAGTCGAGCACCCTGCCCACGCTGTGGATGATCATCCCGGCGCTCTTGCTCATCGCCTACGGCGTGATGAGCCGCTGAGCTGCGCAGGAGGACGCGGGCGCTCCCTCCCGCGTCCTCCGCGGCCCGCGCGCCGGCCAGCCGCTCAGTCGAGGAGGCCACCCTCGCGGGCCTCGGGCCCACGGGGCATCGCCGTCACGAGCGGCTTGGGGCTCCCGAGCGGCATGCGCGCACGGATCTGCTCGCGCACGAGCCTCATGCGCTCGGTGGTCGGTGTGGGAGGCGTGATCGGCGCGGGCAGCGGCCCGCTCGCGAGCTCGGGTGCCGCCAGCAGCGTGGCGTTGTCGAGGAGCAGCTCCTGCTCCCCGATCTCGGCGTACATGCACAGGGCGCGCGTGGAGCCCGCGAGCTCGGCGCGCAGCTCGCACCAGCCGTCGGCGGAGGGCAGCGCGGCCGGCCTGAGCACGCCGACGACCGAGAAGGAGTCGCAGGCGAGCACGTAGACGTCGGCGAGTGATTCACAGGGCTCCGCGAGCTCGGCAGGGGGGCGAGGCTGCCAGCTCACCGGCTTGAGCCAGATCGACGCCTTGTGAGGCAGCTCGTGAGGCGCGGCCGTGCCTCGGCCGAAGAGGATGCGCCCAGCCGGCAGCCGGCCGCAGCGCAGGCCGCTCCTGCAGAGCCCACCCGTCTCTGCGAGCAGCGGCGCCGTGCCCCCATTGCCGCGCAGGGCGATCCAGCCGTATTGGCCGCCAGCCTCGGCCTCCGGCACGATGCTCAGCTCGAAATCGCCGTCGGCGAGCAGGTTGTCGATGGGCAGCCCGATAGGATTGCGCACGAAGACCTGACGCACAGCCGGCTCGGGCTCGGGCTCGGCGCCGCCGCCGCCGCTCGAGTTGCTGCTGCTCGGACGATCGACCGGGGAGAGGCGCTCTTCGCTGCCGCAGCCTGGCGCCGCGACGGCCGAGAGGCCGAGCGCGAAGGCTGCGAGCCGAGTCGAACCGAGGTCCCTGCGATTCATGGCTGCTTCAGCTCCTGCCTGACCCAGGCGAGCGCCGCCTCGTGCAGGGTGTCGACGCCCACCATGAGATCGCTCTGTCGTTGCTGCACCACCTGGTCGGGCATCACGCCTCGCCCGATCCAGGGCTGACCGTCGAAGGTGATCGTGTCGCCCGAGGCGAGCTGCATGCGCAGCCCACCCCAGTAGGCGAACTGCACGAAGGTCGAGAAGGCGCCCGCCGTGGGCCCTGGACCGAAGATCCTCACCTTGGGCGCGCCCTTCATGCCGAGCGGCATGTAATCGGAGGCCGAGCCGTCGCGGTGCAGGATGAGCGCGACGGGCAGCTCGGGGTCGTGATCGTCGGCGCCTACGGTGTAGGGCGAGAAGGCCTTCGATTGCTCGAAGAGCGCGACGCCCTCGGCGGGTGTGCTCGGCCCCTCGAAGCCGGCGATCTCGATCGGCATGCGCACCGCCGCGAGCGTGAAGGGCGGCCTCACGAGCTGGGTCATGTACTCCGGCGCGTCGAGCGTGCCGCCGTTGCCCGCGCGGTGGTCGAGGATCACGCCGCGCGCGTTCTGCTTCCAGAAGGCGCTCAGCGTGCGGATCTTGCCGTTGACGTAGCCATTGGGATCGCCGCCGCCGTAGAGCGTGTCCCACACCATGCCGTAGATGGCCTCTTCGGGCGTGGTGTTCGCCACGGGGCCGTCGAAGATTTCGTAGAAGACCTGGTGCGTGGCCTCGCTCGGCGACTCGTCGCCGAGGTGGTAGCGCGGGCGGTTGTCGCAGTAGACGTCGGGGCCGCCGAGCACGGCCGGCAGATCGCGGATGCGCAGCGTCTCGGCGACGTCGCTGCAGGTGCCGGTGCCCGCGTCGCAGCGCACGACGGTGATCTCGCGCGCATAGCGCAGCAGCATCGCGCCGCCCGACCAAGCCGGACCGCCGAGCGCCTCGGCGAAATCGGCGAAGGAGCTGGCGTCGGTGGCGACGTGGTAACCCCATTGCACGTCGACCAAGCCGCGCGCCCACTCGAGCGGGTGCAGGCCGTCGACCGCGACGAGGCGATCCCCGGGCGCGAGGCCGGCCGAGCCATTGCCCACGTGCGAGACGAGGATGTCGCGGTAGGCGGGGTGGCTCGGCCACGTGCCGCGCGAACGATCGGCGTCGCCCTCGACGAAGCAGGCATTGAGCCGCGCCGTGGTGACGGCCAGGCTCTCGCCGACCGGCGCCGAGGCGCTCGTGTGCCAATCGTGCAGCTCGCGCACCGCGCGGCCGAAGTCGCTCCAGTAGGCCCAGGCGCTCTGTGCGCTGCGCATGCGCGCGAGCGAGAGCCTCGCGACGGGCAGGTCCTCGAGACGGGTCTTGCGGCCGCCATAGAAGACCTCGATGCGCCCGGCCAGCGCGGCCGCCATCGCCTGCTTGAGCGGAGGCTCTGGCAGAGGTGGCACCGACAGCCTGCCGAGCACGCACTGGCCCGAGATGCAGGTGCGCTCGGGGCCACAGACGGGATCGCGCACGCCCTCGCAGGCCTCCCCGGCGACGAATTCGCCGGCGGGCACGAGCTCGAAGGCGTCGAGGTCGACGCCGTCTGCGTCGGCGAAGTCGGCGAAGCGCAGGTACACCGTCGGGGAGAGCGTGCCGTCGACCGGGAACTCGTTGGTGGCGAGCTCGATCCAGCCGTCGCTCGTCGCGCGCCCGGTGGGGGCCATGCGCGCGGGCTGGAGCGGGATGCCCGACTCGGCGGGGTAGCTCACGAGCACACGTGCGCCCGCGGAGCCGTGGCGCATCCAGAGCGTGGCCCGGTACGAGGCCTGCACGGGCGGCAGCTCCACGACGAAGCGCACCTGGCAGGCGCTCGGCGCGTCGACGCGCGCGTAGGTGGCGCCCTCGAGCGCCGTGCCGTCGTCGATGATCTCGTGGAAGGTCTTGAGCGTGCAGCTCTCCTCCGCGTCGTCGGGCACGAAGTAGGTCGGCGCCACGAAGGCCTCGAAGGCCGCCGCGTCGGCGCTCACGCGGAAGACGCCGCGCTCGTCGAAGGCACCTGCCCACGCCGCAGCGGGCGAGCCCGCGAGCGCGAGCGTCGCCACGCCCACGGCTGGGATCCAGCGGCCCAGGGTCGATCGGCTCATCGCAGGGCTCCTCGCTTGCGCTTCTCGAAGGCCTCGCGCGCCGGGTTCGGGCGGCCCTCGACGGGGCGCGCGAGCTCGATCGCCGCGCGCTTGGCTTCGTCGAGGTAGACGCGAGCCGCGGGGTCGAGCGCGCTCGGCCCGCGGCTCGGCGCGGAGAACTGCACGCTGCCGTCCGAGCGAGCGACGACGGCGTCGTCGACCAGGACGGGCACGCTGCTGCGGTTGCGCACCAGCAGGTACACCTTGTTGCGGCGGGGCGGCGACATCACCGTGAGCTGACACCAGCCGGCTTCGTCGGGCGTGTCGCTCGTCGGGCTCAGGTCGAGCTCCGGGTCGGGCTCGTAGAGCTCGCCCGTGGAGAAGAGGAAGGCGCTGAGCTCCGCGCAGGCCGGCACCGGCAGGGCCGCGTCGGTCTCGAAGCGCACCCACACGCTCGCGCGCAGATCGACGTCGGCCGCGCCCACCCCGATCGCCACGAGGCTGCGGTTCTTCGCGAGGCGCGCGCATTTCACGCCGCTCCTGCAGGCCGCGCCCACGACGACGTCGCTGACCGTCGGGTTGGCGGGCGGCTCGAACCAGCCGTATTGGTCGGCGAAGGGGCTCGCCCACTCGAAGTCGCCGTCCCAGAGCAGGTTCTCGCGTTCGGCGACGTTGCCATAGGGGCTGCGCTCGACGAGCGTGCGCTTCACGCGGGTGGGCGGAGGCGGCGGCTCGGCGTCGGGCGGCGGCTCGGCGCCGGGCGGCGGCTCGAGCGGGGAGAGGCGCTCGTCGGGCGCGCAGGCGGGCGCGAGCGCGGCGAGGGCGAGCAGCACGAGACGGAGGGCGCCGAGCGCAGGAGGCGGGCTGTTCATGGCTGGGCGAGCTCCTCACGGATCCAGGCGAGCGCGGCCTCGAAGACGCTGTCGCGCCCGACGAGCAGATCCGACTGCCTGGGCCTCACCACGACGTCGGGCTCGACGCCCCGACCATTGAGCGTGCGGCCTCCCGGGTCGAAGGTGTCTCCGGTGGCCATCGAGTAGGTGATGCCGAGCCAGTAGCCGAAGTAGTAGCGCGTCGAGAACGCGCCATTGGTCTCGAAGGGGCCGAAGATGCGCACGTTCGGGGAGGCGCCCTTGAGCCCGAGCGGGAGCCAATCGCTCGCCGATACGTCGCGGGTGATGAGCAACGCGACCGGCATCGAGGTCGGCGTGGTCGAGCCGGCGAAGTCGGCCATGCCTCGGCTGAGGCCCACCTGGAAGGCCTGGTAACCTTCGAAGACCGAGGGCATCTCGTCCTCGGCGCGCTGGCGATCGAAGTAGGCGCTCACGGGCCTGCGCGGCACGGCGAAGCGCCAGAGGATGTCGGGACCGAGGATCGTGCCGCCATTGCCGGTGCGGTGGTCGAGCACCACGCCGCGGGCCTCGGCTTCGAAGGCTGCGACCGCGGCGTTGAGCCCGGGCGCGACGCCGTCGTTGCCGCTCGTGTAGAGCGAATCCCACTCGGCGCCCCAGATGCGCTCGTCCGCGTCCGACTCGAGCAGCTGCCCGAAGTAGACCTTCGATCCACCCGCGGGGATGTGATCGGCGGGCGAGTCGGCGAGGTGGCGCAGCGGGCGGTTGTCGCATTGGATGCGCTCGAAGGGATCCTCGGGGCCGATCGAGGGCAGGGCGGCGAGGTCGACGAGCTCGGGCGCGGAGCACACCGAGCTCGCGGGATCGCAGCGAACGACCTCGATGCTGCGCGCGTAGCGTGCGACGAGTGAGCGCATCTGCTCGGCGAGCTCGGCGTGCGTATCACGGTCCGAGGTCGTGCCGAGCGACCAGTGGTGCTCGACGAGGCCGCGCGCCCAGTCGATGGGGTGCTTGCCGTCGACGCGCACCAACCTGTCGCCGCGCTTCAGGCCGAGGTTGCGGTCTTTGCCGGTGTGCGAGACGAGCACGTCGAGGAAGGTGTCGTCGGCGGGCGCCTGGGCCCAGGAGAGGTCGGCCTCGCCTTCGATGAAGCAGAGTCCGAGAGGCTTCTCGTTCTCGAGCACGAAGTCGGCGAGCGAGCTCGTGCCGGTGTGGCCGTCGCGCAAGAGGCGCACCGCGAGCGTGAAGGCGTTCCAGTAGCTCCACTTGTCGCCGGCGGTCGCCATGCGCGCGAGCGCGACGCGCGCGTGCGGCAGATCGATCTGTCGCTCGAGGAAGGGCCCGAACAAGAGCTCGACGCGCGCGGCGAGGTAGGCCGCGACGTCGTCGCGGTTCGCCGGGATCGGCGGCACCCAGCCGCGCACGTGGCGGCACTGGCCGAACTGGCAGACCTGCGAGGGGCCACAGGCGACCGGATCGATCGGCCCCGAGCAGGCCGCTCCGGAGCGCTCGTCGGGCCCGAGAGCGCGCTCGATGCGCAGCTCGAGGGCATCGACCGCGCCGCCCGAGGGGGCGAAGAAGCCCACGGTGACGCTCGGCTGGCGGGAGCCGTCGATGGGCACCGCGTCGTTGCCCACCTCGACCCAGCCGTCGCTCGTCATGCGGCCGGTGGGAAACAGCGCGGTGATCTCGTCGACGCCTGGGTGGGGGTTGTCGGCGTAGCGGATCTCGAGCGTGCCGATGAGGTCGCCGCGGACCCAAGCGCGCACGCGGTAGGCGCTCGCGCCCGCGGGGAGCTCGACGGGCAGGTCGACGCCCTCGAAGGCACCGAGCGAGAGCACGCGCTGTCCGAGCAGGGCACCCTCGTCGACCACGGTGAGCGAGCCCTCCCCCTCGGGGCGAGGCAGGTCGTCCTCGAAGTCCTGCGTGTAGACCGCGTCGTGCGCGAAGCTGAAGTACCCCGCTGCGTCGAAGCTGCCCGCGAGCGCAGGCGCGGACACGAAGCACGCGGACGCGACGAGCGCAGCGCCGAGCTGCCGAGGCGATGTCACGCCGAGGCACTTAGCGCCTCGGCGTGTGCGCGGAAAGGGGGGCTCCGTCGTTCTCCGCGCGTGCGTGGTAGGCTCCGGGCGCGTGTTCGCTCCCCGGCTCGCCTGCTGCTCGCTCGCGCTCGCGGCGCTCGCCCTCGCCTGCGGTGAGACCGACTGCGATCGGGCCGAGGACCGCATCGAGGACTGTGGCGTCGACAACGCGGCGCTCACGGGCGCCGGCGCCGACTGCGGCGAACGCGCGATCTGCGAGGCCGCGTGCGTGCTGGGCGCGAGCTGCGAAGCGATCGTGGGTGTGCTCTCGAAGGGCGAGACGAACGAGCTCCGCGAGTGCGTGCTCGCCTGCGCCGATCCCGACGCCCAGCCGGGCTGAAGCGAGGGCGCGCGTTCAGTCGAGCTCGGCCACCACGGGGGCGTGGTCGCTCGGCGTGCGCTCCTCGCGCTTCTTGCGGAAGTCGCGGTCGACCGAGACCTCGGTGCAGCGCTCGGCCGCGCTCGCATTGCCGAGCAACCAGTCGATGCGCAGCCCCTGCTTCTTGTGGAACGAGCCACCCCGGTAGTCCCACCACGTGAAGGCCTGCTCCTCGGGGTGGAGCTTGCGGTAGAGGTCGACGAGCCCGAGCTCGTAGAGCGCGGCGACGCGCGCGCGCTCCTCGTCGGTGTGGAAGATGTGCCCCGCGTGGCCCTTCGGGTCCCAGGTGTCGAGATCGGTGGGCGCGATGTTGAAGTCGCCGGCGACGATCACCGGTCGGTCCTGGCTCATCGCACCGCGAAGGTGCGCAATGAGCGCGTCGAGCCACGCGAGCTTCTTCGCGTAGTCGGCGTGCTCGACCGACTTTCCGTTGGGCACGTAGACGCTCGAGATCTCGAGTCCCAGCACCCGCACGGTGACGAGGCGCGCCCCCATCGCCTCCTGGCCCGGGAGGCCTGCCTGCACGAGCTCCGGCGCCGGACCGCTCGCCTTGCGGCTCAGCACCGCGACGCCATTCCACTGCTGCTGGCCGTGCGCGGCCGAGGCGTAGCCGAGCTGCGCGAAGGCCAGGCGAGGGAAGTCGTCGTCGGTGGTCTTCAGCTCCTGCAGACAGACGACGTCGGGCTGTCGAGCCTCGAGAAAATCGAGCACGAAGTCGAGGCGCGCAGAGACCGAGTTCACGTTCCAGGTGACGACTCGCATGGCCGCGGCATGTAGCGCGCCTGTGCGCGTCGCGGAAGCGTCGTGGTCAGCCCGTGGTCGGCGAGCGGCGCTCCCCGAGCGGCGGCATGCCGAGTCGAGCGCGGGCGCGGTGCATGTCGGGCGTGAGCCCGCCGTCTTCGTCGCGCACGACGAACTGCTCGATCGGGCGCGCGCCGCCGCGTGAGGCGAGCTCGTGTTCGCGCACGGCGGCGTGCACGACCATGAGCACCGGCTTGCCGATCTTGGGCACCACCTCCACGCGGCGATATGCGGCGAGGCCCGCCGCGCGATGGAGCCTGCCCTCCGGCATCGTGCCCGCGCAGCTCACGTAGACGCCCCCCGGGGCGAGCACGCGCGCGGCCGCGAGCGCGTAGTCCTCCACGCCGCCGCGCGTCTCGAAGCGGCAAGGGCCGCGCTGCACCGTGTCGCTCACCAGGCCCTGGCCATGCGGGATGTAGGGCGGGGTACCGGTGACGAGATCGAAGGCGCCGCGCTCGTGCAGCACGGCCTCGTCGCGCAGATCGCCGTGGCGCAGCTCGACGCGATCGTCGAGGCCGTTGTAGGCGAGCGAGCGCCTGGCCATCGCGATCGAGACCTCCTGCGCCTCCACACCGACGCTGCGCACGCTCGGCAGGCCCCAAGCGACCATCATCAGCACCGAGCCGATGCCGCAGCCGAGGTCGAGGGCCCGAGCCGTGCCGGCCTGCGCGTCGGCCTCCTCGAGCGCGACGAAGCCGGTGATGAAGTCGTCGAGCGACCAACGGTGGCCGCGTTTGCGCTGGAAGATGCGGAAATCCCCCGTGAGGAACGAATGCTCTTCGTCAGGCCCGGGGCTGAGCTCCGGGCGACCCTCGCTGCCCCGCGGGCGAGGGCCGGGCGGCGCCCAGCCCGGCGGGCGGGCCTTCTTCGAGCGCTCGAGCGCGATATCGGCGGCGGCGATGGCGGGCGGGTTCACGGTGGGCTCGAGGGCGCGCCGAGCCCGAGCTCGGTCGTGGTCACGCGAGCGTCGTAGCCGGCGCCGCGGGGCTCGTCCATGCGATCCGCGCCTCAGCGGCGCGTATCGAGCGGAGTGCTCGGGTGCGCCGGGTAGCTCGGGATGTAGGGCGCGGGCTCGGCGCGGCCCGGCTGCGCGGTCGTCGGCGCTTGCGGAGGCGTGGACGCTCGCGCCGCGGGCGGCGGGATCGCCGGCAGCATCGCCGCGGCGGGGATGAGGTCGGCGCAGTGTCGGGCCTCGGGCAGCTGCGCGCCCTCGAAGCGCAGGGCGACGCTCGCCTCGGTGCCGTCGACCGGCAGCGCCACCTCGAGCGAGCTCGGTCGCACGCCGTTCTGCGCCGCGGCGACGACGGCCTCGCAGACCGCCATACGCAGGCGCGAAGGCAGCGGCTGAGCCGGGCGAGGGCTGCGCGCGGGCTCCTCGCCTTCGACGACACAGCCCATCGCGAGCGAGCCCATCGCCAGTGAGCCCAGCGCGAGCGTCGTCGCGAGCAGCCTCGGCTCGGCGAGCCTCGTGGTGCGCAGCGCGCGCGCCTTCACTCCGGATCGCACGGACCCTCGCAGGTGTGCTCGACCATGCCACCCGGCCTCAGGAAACGATCGATCTGCTCCTTCGCGGCCTCGAGTCGCCTGAGGCCGTCGTGCACGACGTTGCCCTCGGTCGGCGGCGTCGCCACGGTGCTCGCTTCGATGCCGAAGTCGTAGACCGAGAGCCCCGAGCCGTCGTGGGGCGAGCTCACGCGCGGAAGGCCGATCGGCGTGGGCGCGCTCTCCTCACCAGGCACGCTCAAGAGCGGCACGCCGAGCGCGCGCGCGTGCATGTAGGTGCCCAGGTTGGGCACCGAGGCGTCGCCGATGCCCACGCGCATGAGCACGCGCCGCTCGGTGGGCGCACCCGGCAGACGCTCCTCGAGCACGTAGGGCGCGTAGCTGAAGGGGTCGATGCGATCGAAGCCGTGCTGCGCGAGCGCCGCGAACTTCTGCTGATCGAGCGGGTCGACGTCGTTGAGCTGCAGCAGCGCGAGGAACGCGGCGAAGGGCTGCGCGCGGAACATCATCATGGAGAAGTTCGCGCCGCCGACCTCGAGCACGCCTCGCTTCACGCGCGGCGAGAGCGCGAGGTAGGTGCCTCCGAGGATGTGCCCCATGCTGATGCCGTAGAAGTAGACCTCGCTCGGGTCGTAGGCGCTCTCGCCCTGCACCTCGAGCTCGGGCAGCCCGGGCAGCACCCGCGCCGCCACCTCGGCGAGCGCGAGCTGGTTCGCCATGCCCTGGTGCACACGGTCGCTGAAGCGCATCGTATTGGCAGGGTCGCCCACCAGATCACCGATGAGCACGCCGCGATCGCTCGCCGACATGCCCCACCATTCGGTCGCGACGACCACGAAACCCCGCTCGTTCGCGAGCTGCGCCGCGGAGCCGTCGACCTCGTAGCGCTCGCCGAAGAAGCCGTGCCCGTACTGGAGCAGGCGCGCGGGCTCGTCGTCGGGGCCGCGCTCGGCGACGCTCCGCGGCACCCACACCGTGAAGGGCACGTCGACCTCGCCCTTCGCGACGACCCGGCCTGCCTCGCGGTTCAGCGCGGCGCCGGGCTCGGCGGAGTCGACGTAGAGCGGCACACGCATCACCGCCTCGATCTTCCGCGCGGTGTGGTCCGTCGGGTTCTCGTCGACGCTCTCGATCGTCACCTCCGGCGCCGAGACCTCGAGCTTCGCGAGCAGATCCTCGCGCATCGCGAGCATGTCGCCGATCGCGCTCTGGTCGCTGCGCGTGGTGAAGTCCCACGCGAGCTGCAGCTCCGAGCGCGCGACCCCGGCGGCCTCGAGCGGCGCGAAGACCTCCGCTTCATAGCGCGCGCTGAGCGCGGCGATCGCGGGATCGGCGCTGCCTCGCGCGTCGCGCAGATCCAGAAAGCGTGGCGGCGGGGGAGCGAGCTCACCCGAGGGCGCTCTCAGCCCCCGCAGCGCGACCACGTAGCGCTTGCCTGCTTCGAGGCGCTCGAGCGGACGCACGATGAGGGCCTTGCGGGTGAGATCGTCGGTGTTCGGGTCGACCTCCGCGAAGTGCTCGATGCGCTCGCCCGTCTCGGGATCGAGCACGATCGTCGGGCTCTGGGGCCCCGTCGAGTCGGCGACGTCGTCGGTGTAGAAGACGAGGTTCGCTGGGTCGACGCCGCCCGGAAGGAGCGCGAGGATCGGCGTGCCCACGCTGAAGCCGTCTTGCGGATGGCGCGCGGCGACGTCGATGCCCTCGCCCTCGAAGCCTATCCAGGTCGCCTCGGGGTAGCGAACTGCGAAGCCCGCGCCCTCGGCCTGGCGGAAGAAGTCGGAGGGGTAGGGCAGCAGGCAGTCGCCCTCGCTCGCGATCGGGTTGCAGCCGGCGGGCACGGCGAGCGAGCCCCCGCCCGGCCCGCCACCTCCCTCGCTCGGGGTGCTGCGGTCGTCGCAGGCCGGCGCGAAGAGCGCGAGCGCCAGCGCGGAAGCGCCGATGCAGGAGGCGAAGCGTAGGCTCGGTGACATGCGGCGCTCTCGTGGGCTGCTCGGCGGAGACAGGTCGGGCTCGGTGCAGCTGGGTCAGGCTCGGGAGCGCGACCGCGTTCGCGCCGCGCCCCCGGAGGGCTAGCTGCGCTCGGGACGCACGACGAGCACCGAGCAGTCGGCGTGGTTCGCCACCTTCGCCGCCGTCGTGCCGAGCAGCTTGTCGAGGCCGGCGTAGCCGTGCGAACCGATGACGATCATGTCGGCCTTGTCGTCGTGCGCAGCCTGGCAGATCGCGCTCCACGGCGTGCCCACGCGCGCCTCGGTGCCCTCGAAGAGCTCGGGCGGCACGTCCTTGATGAGCTTCTTCAGGTCGTGGTTCGCGTTGTCGACCAGGGCCTGGAGGAAGTCGTCGGGCGAGAGGCCGAGCACGTCCATCGGCACCTCGGGCGGGATGCCCACCGCGCGGAGCAGGCGGATCTTGGCGCCGCAGCGCTTCGCCAGGTCGATCGCGGTGGCGAGTACGTGCGAGGCGCGCGGGGAGTTGTCGACGGCGACGAGCAGTAGCTTCATGGGGCGACGATCGTACACGAAGCCGCGCCCCTCTGCGCGAGGGCTCCGCGGCCGGCGCTCCGCCCGACCGCGTGGCGCGTTTGACCGGACTCGGGACCCATGGGAGGGTCGCCCCGATCCATGAAAGAACGCGGACGAGATCGCCTCGAGTCCCTGCTCCGTGAGCGGGTGGTCGTGCTCGACGGAGCGATGGGCACGATGCTCCAGCAGCACAAGCTCGACGAGGCCGCCTTCCGCGGCGATCGCTTCCGCGAACACGCGGGCGAGCTGCGCGGCAACAACGAGCTGCTCGTGCTCACGCAGCCCAGCATCGTGCGCGGCGTGCACGAGGCCTACTTCGCCGCGGGCAGCGACATCGTCGAGACGAACACCTTCGGCGCGACGAGCGTGGCGCAGGCCGACTACGGCACGGCCGAGCTCGCCTACGAGCTCAACGTCGCCGCGACGCGCCTCGCGCGCGAGGCCGCCGATCTGTGGACGGCGAAGACGCCCACGCAGCCTCGCTTCGTCGCCGGCGCGATCGGCCCCACGCCCAAGACGCTGAGCCTCTCGCCCGACGTGGGCGACCCCAGCAAACGCGCGATCGACTTCGACACGATGCGCGCGGCCTACGCCGAGCAGGTGCGCGGCCTCGTCGACGGCGGCAGCGATCTCTTGCTCGTCGAGACCATCACCGACACGCTCAACGCCAAGGCCTGCCTCGTCGCCATCGACGAGGTCTTCGCCGAGCGCGGCGAGCGCATCCCGATCGTCATCAGCGTCACGATCGTCGACAAGAGCGGCCGCACCTTGAGCGGGCAGACCGTCGAGGCCTTCTGGGCCTCGATCGCGCACGCGCGCCCGCTCGCCGTGGGCATCAACTGCGCGCTCGGCGCGGCCGACATGCGCCCCTACGTGAAGGAGCTCTCGAACGTCGCCGACGTCTTCGTGAGCTGCTACCCGAACGCAGGCCTGCCCAACCCACTCTCGGCGACGGGCTACGACGAGACGCCCGACATCACGAGCAGCCTGCTCCGCGAGTACGTCGGCGAGGGCCTGCTCAACCTGGTCGGCGGCTGCTGCGGCACGACGCCTGCCCACATCGAAGCCATCGCCAAGGCCGTGCGCGGCGCGAAGCCTCGCCTCGTGCCCGAGCACGGCAAGCTCACGACCTACGCCGGCCTCGAGCCGCTCGTGCTCCGCCCCGAGACGAACTTCGTCATGATCGGCGAGCGCACGAACGTCACGGGCTCGAAGCGCTTCGCCGAGCTCGTCAAGGCCGGCGACTACAACACCGCCACCGAGGTCGCGCTCGATCAGGTGCGCGGCGGCGCCAACGTGCTCGACGTCAACATGGACGAGGGCATGCTCGACGGGAAGGCGGCGATGTCGACCTTCCTGCGCATCGTGGCGACCGAGCCCGAGATCGCGCGCCTGCCGATCATGATCGACTCCTCGAAGTGGGAGATCCTCGAGGAGGGCCTCAAGAACGTGCAGGGCAAGGCGATCGTGAACTCGATCAGCCTCAAGGAGGGCGAAGCCGACTTCCTCGAGAAGGCGCGCACGATCCAGCGCTACGGCGCTGCGGTGATCGTCATGGCCTTCGACGAGGAGGGCCAGGCGGTCGACACCGAGCGGCGCGTGCAGATCTGCGAGCGCGCCTACAAGCTGCTCACCGAAGAGGCGGGCTTCGACCCGCTCGACATCGTCTTCGACCCGAACATCCTCGCGATCGGCACGGGCATCGAGGAGCACGCCGACTACGCGAAGAGCTTCATCGAGGCGACCAAGCTCATCAAGGAGCGCTGCCCCGGCGTGAAGATCTCCGGCGGCGTGAGCAACCTGAGCTTCTCGTTCCGCGGCAACAACGTGGTGCGCGAGGCGATGAACTCGGCGTTTCTCTACCACGCGATCCGCGCGGGCATGGACATGGGCATCGTCAACGCGGGCCAGCTCGTGGTCTACGAAGACATCGAGCCCGAGCTGCGCGAGCGGGTCGAAGACGTGATCTTCAACCGCAGGCCCGACGCCACCGAGCGGCTCGTCGAGCTCGCCGATCGCGTGAAGGGCTCGGGCAAGAAGCGCGAGCTCGATCTGTCGTGGCGCGAGGCCCCGGTCGACAAACGTCTCGAGTACGCGCTCGTGCACGGCGTGGTCGACTTCATCGAGGCCGACACCGAGGAGGCGCGCGTCCACTACGCGCGCCCGATCCAGGTCATCGAGGGCCCGCTCATGGCCGGCATGAGGGTCGTCGGCGACCTCTTCGGCCAGGGCAAGATGTTCCTCCCGCAGGTCGTGAAGAGCGCGCGCGCGATGAAGCGCGCCGTCGCGCACCTGCTCCCGTTCATGGAGGCCGAGCGCCAGGCGACGGGCGAGGTGCGCGCGCAGGGCAAGGTCGTGCTCGCCACCGTGAAGGGCGACGTGCACGACATCGGCAAGAACATCGTCGGCGTCGTGCTCGGCTGCAACGACTACCAGGTCATCGACCTCGGCGTGATGGTGTCCTGCGATCGCATCCTCGAGGCCGTGGAGCGCGAGAACGCGGACGTGCTCGGCCTCTCGGGCCTCATCACGCCGAGCCTCGACGAGATGAGCTTCGTCGCGAGCGAGATGGAGCGAAGGGGCATGAAGCTGCCCCTGCTCATCGGCGGCGCGACCACGAGCCGCCAGCACACGGCGGTGAAGATCGCGCCGAAGTACTCGGGCTCGGTCGTGCACGTGCTCGACGCCTCGCGCGCGGTGAACGTCGTCGCGAGCCTCATCGACCGCGAGCAGCGCGACGGCTTCGACCGCGACAACCGCGCCGAGCAGGCTCGCCTCGTCTCGCTGCATTCGAACCGCCGCGAGCGCGAGCTCGTGCCGCTGCCGCTCGCGAGGAGCCGCGGCGCGAAGCTCGGCTTCGCGGGCGCCGAGGTCGCGGTGCCCGAGTTCACCGGCAAGAGGGTCGAGCTCGCCGAGCCGCTCTCGGCGATCGCGCCCTACATCGACTGGACCTTCCTCTTCACGGCCTACGAGCTCAAGGGGCGATTCCCCGAGATCCTCGAGAGCCCGAAGTACGGCGAGGCCGCGCGCGAGCTCTACGAGCACGCCCGCGAGCTGCTCGCCCGCATCGTCGACGGCAAACTGCTCGAGGCGCGCGGCGTGTGGGGCTTCTGGCCCGCGCAGGCCGAGGGCGACGACGTCGTGCTCTACGAGAACGAGGACCTCGAGCGCGAGATCGCGCGCTTCCCGATGCTGCGTCAGCAGGCCGCGAAGCCCGAGGGAGAGGTGCACGCCTGCCTCGCCGACTTCGTCGCGCCCAAGGGCTCGGGCAAGGTCGACTACGTCGGCGCCTTCGCGGTGACGGCCGGCATCGGCCTCGACGCGCTCGTCGCCAAGTTCGAGAAGGAGCTCGACGACTACAGCGCGATCCTCGCCAAGGCGCTCGCCGACAGGCTCGCCGAGGCCTGGGCCGAGCGCCTGCACGAACGCGCGCGCCACGCCTGGGGCTACGGTAAACACGAGGAGCTCACCCAGGCCGATCTGGTCGCCGAGAGCTACCGCGGCATCCGCCCGGCCTTCGGCTACCCCGCCTGCCCGGACCACCAGCCCAAGCGCACGCTCTTCTCGCTGCTCGACGCCGAGAGCATCGGCATGCACCTCACCGAGAGCTTCGCCATGATGCCCGCCGCGAGCGTGAGCGGCCTCTACTTCGCGCACCCCGAGGCGCGTTACTTCATGGTCGGCAAGATCGGCCGCGATCAGGTGGAAGACTACGCGAAGCGGCTCGGCATCTCGCTGCGCGAGGCCGAGAGGTGGCTCGGCCCCTCGCTCGGCTACGAGCCCGCGGGCTGAGCGCTTGCTCGGCCGGCGTGTCTCGATCGGAGGCGCTCGAGCGGCAGGGGCGAGCTCGCTCGATGGGGCTCGCCTTGAGGCACCCCAGGGGCTCGGTTATACGATGGAGCATGCATCGCCCCTTGCTTCGCAGCGTCTCGCTCGTCTTGGCCGCCGGGCTCGCCGTCACGCTCGCCGCCGCCTGCGACGTCTACGACGAGAGCCTGCTCGGCACGGGCGGCTCGGGTCAGGGCGGAGGCAGCACGACCTCGCAGGGCGGAGGAGGCGGTGAGCCGCCCGTCGGCTGCGAGTCGCCGAGCGAGTGCCCGGGCGACGACAACGAGTGCGGCACGCGCACCTGCGTGAACCAGGTCTGCGGCATCGACGCCGTGGCCCAGGGCACGCCGGTCGGCCAACAGACCGCGGGCGACTGCGTGCAGATCGTGTGCGATGGCAACGGTCAAATCGACACCGTCGCTGACCCGAGCGACGCGCCCGACGACGACAACGACTGCACGACCGACAGCTGCTCCCAGGGCTCGCCGCTCCACACGCCGCGCGCGGTCGGCTCGCTCTGCACTGGCGCCGCCAACGCGAAGGTCTGCAACGCCGAAGCCGCGTGCGTCGAGTGCGTCGACGGCGGCGATTGCACGAGCAACGTCTGCACCCAGACCTTCTCCTGCGCGCCGGCGCAGTGCGGTGACAACGTCAAGAACGGCTTCGAGACCGACATCGACTGCGGTGGCAGCGCCTGCCCCAAGTGCGATCTGGGTGACGACTGCAGCGTGGGCAGCGACTGCCTGAGCAACGCGTGCAACGGCACCTGCCAGCCCTCGTGCAGCGACGGCGTGAAGAACCAGGGCGAGACCGACATCGACTGCGGCGGCCCGAACTGCGGCCCCTGCGCGCTCGGCGACGACTGCACCTCGGGCGGCGACTGCGTGAGCGGGCGCTGCATCTCGCAGACCTGCGGCGAGTACCAGCTCGTGCTCAGCGAGATCCGCACGCGCGGGCCGGGCGCCGGCAACGACGAGATCCTCGAGATCTACAATCCGCTCGGCTTCCCCGTCACGCTGAACGGCGACTTCAACATCATCGCTCGTTCGGACACCGGCGGGAGCTACCAGGAGAAGTGGAAGGTGCCCGCGAGCCAGACGGTCGTCATCCCTGCACGCAGGCACTACCTGGTCGTCGGCAGCGCCTACTCCGGGAGCGTGGCGGGGGACGCGACGGCCTCTGCCGGCACCACCGACATGGCGAGTGTGGTGCTTCGACGAGGCACGACCGTGCTCGACGCGGTCTGCTTCTACTGCGGCGCGACGAACCCCTTCGCGAGCGGCGTCGGCTACACCTGCGAAGGCACCGCCTTCCAGAAGGCCGCGACGATCAGCGCCTGCGGCAACAACCTCGACCAGTCGATCGAGCGCAAGCCCGGCGGCGCCGCGGGCAACGGACAGGACAGCAACGACTCGGCCAACGACTGGGCGAACGTGACGCCCTCGAACCCCCAGAACCTCATGAGCCCGGCGACCCCCTGAGCCATCAGGCCCTCTCGGGCGGCGAGGCGCGCCTCGCCTCGGCTAGCCCCTGGCGCCGCGGCGCGCCGCGCACTAAGCTCGCGTCAACTACGTTACGGAGCGTCACATGATCAGCATCACCGACAAGGCTGCCGAAAAGGTCAACGAGATCGCCAAAGAAGAGGATCTGCTGGGCCAGGGCCTGCGTCTGCGCGTGATCGGCGGCGGCTGCGCGGGCTTCACCTACGACCTCTACTTCGAGGACAAGCCCACCGACATGGACGAGCAGTTCGAGGACAAGGGCGTGAAGCTCTACATCGACCCGCTCAGCTACCAGTACCTCGAGGGCACCGAGATCGACTACGTCGAGACCCTGCACGGCTCGGGCTTCAAGTTCGGCAACCCGAACGTGAAGAGCACCTGCGGCTGCGGCTCGTCGTTCTCCGCCTGAGCGGCTGGCGGCGTCGGCGCTCGGCCTGAGCGCCTCCCGGCCCCGCGCGGACTTCTCCGCCCTCCCACGCAAGACGCCTTGCGAGGGGGGGCGCGCTGCGTTACCCCCTCGTGGTCGCAGTCGAACAGGCGATCGCCGGCCGAGCGCGCAAGCGCGAAGCGGGAGGAAAGTCCGAGCTCCACAGGGCGAGGTGCCGGGTAACGCCCGGTGAGGGTGACCTCGAGGACAGTGCCACAGAGAACAGACCGCCGGCCGCTTCGGCACGCCGGTAAGGGTGAAACGGCGGGGTAAGAGCCCACCGCGCGCTCGGTGACGAGCGTGGCACGGCAAACCCCACCTGGAGCAAGGCCGCATAGGGAGGTGTGGTGAACGAGGGCGACCTCGTCCACCGTCGGGCTGCCCGTCCGATGCCTCCGGGTAGGCTGCTCAAGGCGTACGGCAACGTGCGCCGTAGATGAATGACCGCCGCCGCTCCGAGGGCAACCGGAGAGCGGAACAGAACTCGGCTTATGGGCGGCTGCGACCGCGAAGGGCTCCGCGCAAGCGGGGCTCTTCGTGTTCGTGCGCCAGCGATCGCCGAGCGTCGGGCGCGCTCGCCTGCCGCACCTCAGCCCCTGCGCTTCGCGAGCATCTGCTCGCCGAGCTCGGCCGAGCGCTTCGACGCGGCCTCGACCGCGTCGATGAGCGTGCGCCTGAGGCCACCCGATTCGAGCGTGTGCAGGCCGGCGATCGCCGTGCCGCCCGGGCTCGTCACCATGTCCTTCAGGCGGCCGGGGTGCTCGCCGCTCTCGAGCTGCAGCTTGGCCGCGCCGTAGACCGTCTGTGCGGCCAGCATGAGCGCCACGTCGCGCCCGAGGCCGACCTTCACACCGCCGTCGGCGAGCGCCTCGATCATGAGCATCACGTAGGCCGGCCCGCTGCCAGAGAGCCCGGTCACGGCGTCGAGCAGCGACTCGTCGAGCTCGGCGCAGCGCCCGACGGCCTCGAAGAGCGCGCGCGCGCGGGCCATGTCCTCCGCGGAAGCGTGCGTGCCCGCGGCGATCGCCGTGGCGCCCGCGAGCGCGATCGCCGCGGTGTTCGGCATGCTGCGCACCACGCGCGCGCCCGTGGGCAGCGCGGCCTCGAAGACCTCGATCGGCACGCCGGCGGCGATCGACACGACGAGCGCGCCCTCGGCGAGGTGGTCACGCAACACCGGCAGGACACGATCGACGATCTGCGGCTTCACCGAGACGACGACGACGTCGGCCCAGGCCACGAGCTCGGCGTTGTCCTCGGTCGTCGCGATGCCGTAGCTCTTCTCGAGCTCGGCGAGGCGCGCTCCCTTCACGTCGCTCGCGCGCACCTGCGCTGCGGTGACGGCCTTCGAGCTGAGCAGCCCGCGGATCAAGGCGCCCGCCATGGCGCCGCCGCCGAGGAAGCCGATGCGATGCCCGTCGAGAGGGGAGGAGGAGCTCATGGCGCGCGACGCTACCACCTCCGCCCGACGGAGCTACGCTCGGAATGGGAGGCCGCACATGCTGGTTGCGCACCCCCGAGACCGCCATGCAGCTCCTCCGCACCGCGCCCATCGCAGTCCTGCTCGCCTTGTCCACCGGCTGCGGCTCCTCGCCGTCGCCCTCTTCGGTCGGAGCCTCCGAGCGAGGCGCTCCAGCGCAGAGCGAGCAGCTCGCGCAGGCCGGCGAAGGCACGGCCTCGCTCGGCGACCGCGCCGTCGACGCTCCTGCGCCTCCGCCGCTCAGGCTCGCGTCGCCCTCCGGGCCCACGCCCGTGCCCGCCACCTTCGACGTGGCCGAGCTCGCCGAGCGCGTGAAGCCCACCGTGGTGAACATCCTCACGACGCAGCGGGCCGGCCTGCGAGGCGCGAGCCCCTTCGACTTCTTCTCCGGCCCCGAGGGGCCCTCGCCGCGCGGCGGTGAGCGCAGCGGCGCGGGCACGGGCTTCATCATCGACGGCGCGGGCTACGTCGTCACCAACGAGCACGTCGTGCGCGACGCCGACGAGGTCAGCGTGCGCCTCGCCGACGACCGACAGCTCTCCGCCAAGGTCGTCGGGCGTGATCCCAAGCTCGACCTCGCGCTGCTCCTGCTCGACGACGCGCGCGATCTGCCCGCGGCGCCGCTCGGCTCGAGCGAGGGCTTGCGCGTCGGTGAGCACGTGCTCGCGGTCGGCAACCCCTTCGGTCTCGGCCACACGGTCACGCTCGGCATCGTGAGCGCGAAGGCGCGCAGCATCGGCGCCGGGCCCTACGACGACTTCATCCAGACCGACGCGTCGATCAACCCGGGCAACAGCGGCGGCCCGCTCTTCAACTGGCGCGGCGAGGTCGTGGGCATCAACACCGCCATCCGCCCCGGCGCGAACAACATCGGCTTCGCGATCCCCATCGACGCGCTGCGCGACGTGCTCCCTCAGCTGCGTGAGCGCGGCCACGTCGTGCGCGGCAAGCTCGGGCTCGTCTTCCAGCCGATGTCGCCCGAGCTCGCCAAGGCGCTCGGCCTCGAGAAGCCGCGTGGCGCGCTCGTCGCCCAGATCGAGCCCCGCGGCTCGGCGGCGCGCGCGGGGCTCAAGCCGGGCGACGTGATCGTCGCCGTCGGGCAGACCGAGATCGCCCACGCCGAGGAGTTGCCCCGCAACGTCGCGCGCAACGCGCCCGGCGCGACGATCGACATCAGCTACCTGCGCGACGGCAAGCGCCTGACGGCGCGCGCGACGCTCGACAAGCTGGCCGACGAGCCGCCCGCAGCGAGCAGCCAGCCCCGGCGCGCGCCGAGCCAGCCGGCGGCGAGCAACAAACTCGGCATCCAGGTCTCCGACGAGAGCGGCGGTGGCGTGCGCATCGACGGCATCTCGCCCACGAGCCCGCTCAGCGAGCTGCGCCCCGGCGACGTGCTGCTGGAGGTCGGCGGCAAGCCCGTGAGCGACGTCGACTCGCTCGGACGCATCCTCCAGGGCGCCGCGCCGGGCAGCACGCTGCTCGCGCGGGTGCGCCGCGGCGACAGCCTGCGCTTCGCGCCGATCACCGTGCCCAAGTAGCGAGCTCCGAGCGCGAGCCCGGCCCACGCGGCCGTTCTACGGCCTGGAGGCTTGTCGCGCGGGCAGCGCGCCGCCATAGCCCCCGCGGTGAGCGACCGACGAGCCGAAGCGCCGCGCAGGCTTCCGCTCGCGGTGGTGCTCGGGGCGCTCGCCGCGCTGCTGGCGCTCGCCTTCGTCCTGGCCATCGCGTCGGGCCCCTCGAGCCTGCCCATCGCGAGGCTGCTCGAGCTGCTGCTCGACCCGGCCGCCGCGAGCGACACCGAGCGCGCGGTCGTAGGCTCGATCCGCCTGCCCAGGGCGCTGCTCGCCGTGCTCGTCGGCGCCGTGCTCGGCACGGGCGGTGCCGCCTCGCAGGGGCTCTTCCGCAACCCGCTCGCCGATCCGGGGCTGGTCGGTGTCTCGGCCGGTGGCGCGCTCGGCGCCGCGCTCGCGATCGTGGTCGGCAGCGCGTTCTGGCACGAGGCGCCCGAGGCCTGGCGCTCGGTGCTGCTGCCCGCCGGCGCTTTCGCCGGCTCGCTGCTCACCACGGCCTTCGTCGCGCGCCTCGGCTCGCCCGGCGGGCGTCCGCAGGTCGTCGCCATGTTGCTCGCCGGCGTCGCCGTGAGCGCCTTCGCGGGCTCGCTCATCGGCGCGCTCGGCTACTTCGCCGACGACGCGCAGCTGCGCAACCTCAGCTTCTGGCTGCTCGGCGGGCTCGGCCACGCGACCTGGCGCACCGTGCTCGGCGCGCTGCCCTTCGCGGTCGTGGCGCTCGCGCTGCTCGGCACGCTCGGCTCCTCGCTCGACCGGCTCGCGCTCGGGGAGCGAGAGGCGCTCTACGCCGGCGTCGACGTGCCGCGCGTGCAGCGCCGCGTGGTCGTCGCGCTCGCGCTCGGCGTGGGCGGCATGGTCGCCGCCGCCGGGCCGATCGGCTTCGTCGGGCTCGTCGTGCCCCACGCCGCGCGTCTGCTCACCGGCCCTCGCCACGCCGCGGTGCTGCCCGTGTCCGCCGCGCTCGGCGCGACGCTCGTGGTGCTCGCCGACGTCGCCGCGCGCCTCGTGGTGCGCCCGCTCGAGCTGCCGCTCGGTGTGCTCACGGCGCTGCTCGGCGCGCCCTTCTTCCTCGTGCTGCTCCGCCGTGAGGTCCACCCTTGAGCCTGGAGCCTTCGGCATGATCGAGGCCCACGCGCTCGTCGTCGAGCGAGCCGGTCGTCGTGTGCTCGACGGGGTCGACCTCGGCGTCGAGCCCGGCGAGCTCGTGGCGGTGCTCGGGCCGAACGGCGTCGGCAAGTCGACGCTCCTGGCCGCGCTCGCCGGCGAGCTCCGGCCTCGGGCGGGCAGGGTCACGCTCGACGGCGTGCCGCTCGCCGAGCTGGGCATCGCCGAGCTCGCGCGCAGGCGCGCGGCGCTCTCCCAGGAGCTCTTCGTGCCCTTCGATTTCACGGTGCGCGAGCTCGTCGCGATGGGGCGCGCGCCGCACGAGGCGAAGCTCGGGCGGGCGGGTCAGGAGCTCGTCGATCGCGCGCTCGCCGAGCTCGAGCTCACTGCGCTCGCCGAGCGCTCGATCCGCGCCCTGTCGGGCGGCGAGCGCCGCCGCGTGCACCTCGCGCGCACGCTCGCGCAGCTCGGCTTCGACGCACGCCCGCGCTACGCGCTGCTCGACGAGCCGGCCGCGCACCTCGACGCCGCGCACCAGCACCGCGTGCTCGAGGTCTACCGTGGCCTCTGCTCCACCGGGCTCGGCGTGCTCGCCGTGCTGCACGAGCCCAACCTCGCGCTCGCCTTCGCCACGCGCGCGGTGTTGCTCGCCGAGGGCAGGGTGCTCGCCTCCGGTCCGCCCGCCGAGGTGCTGAGCCCCGAGCTCGTGGCGCAGGCCTTCGGCGTCGAGGCGGCGCTCGTCGCGGTTCCCTGGAGCGACCGAGAGCGGCGCCTCGTCGTGCGCGGCCCGCTCGCGCGCTGAAGACATGACCAGAAATGCCAGACAGCGCTTGGGTACAGGGCCCCGAGGGCGGCGCGCGGCAGCCGAAGACAAAGAATTCTTCCCCGACATCTCCGCATTTCTCGATTTCTGACGAACGACGAGTCGTAGAAAGCCGAATCCCTGGGTTCGGCTTGTCCGGACAGACATCGAGCTGCCTACCCTGGTCAGCTCGAGCTCAGCGCGCGCCTCCCTCGAGCAAGAACGGCAGCGCGCTGGCCACGAAGCGCTCGGTGGCGTCGACGTGCGCGAAGTGAGAGCCCTCCGCGAGCCAGACGAGCTCGCTCTCGGGCAGGAGACGCCCGAGCACGCGGCCGACCTCGGGTGGCACCATCGGGTCCCGCTCTGCGTAGACGAGCTGGAGCGGTACCGGGAAGCGCCCTCCGAGGCGCTCGAGCCGCGCCACGAAGCCTCGCATCGCGCGCGCCGACAGCGCCTCCGAGAGGTAACGGAAGAACGCCCGCCGACCAGCGTCGGTGTGGAGCGGCGCGGCGTACTCGCGCGCCTCCTCGAGCGACTTGAGGCTCTCGTCGTAGTAGTGCACGTTCTCGAAGGCCCAGCGCTCGGGGTCGCGCGCGACGAGCGCAGAGAGCAGGGCGCGTGCGCCCGGCAGCGCGGTCGCGCCTTCGAGCGCGTGCATGCGCGGCGTGGGTACACCGGGTGAGTGCAGGTTCACGAGGCGGCCCACGAGCTCCGGTCGCTCGAGCGCGAGCTGCATCGAGAGGTAGCCGCCCATCGAGTTGCCGATGATGCGCGCGCCCTCGGCGTCGAGCGCCACGAGCACCTCGCCGAGGAAGCGCGCGAGCGCCTCGGGTGTGTGGGGCGCGTCCGGGGCTTCGCTGCGGCCCGCGCCGGGCAGGTCGAAGGCGATCACCTCGAAGTGCTTCGAGAGCGGCTCGAACAGGTAGCGGAAGGAGTAGCTCGAGGTCATCAGCCCGTGCACGCAGACGAGCTTCGGCCCCCGGCCCATGCGTCGCACGTGCACGTTCATCCGCCCGAAGGTCGAGGAGTCGAGCGCGAGGTTCTCGGCGGGCAGCTCGAAGTAGGGGTGCGGCCTGCGCGGGCGCTCGGGCAGGGAGGCGTAGGGCGGGCGCTCGAAGGGGCGCTGGCTCACGCGAGCGCCCCTCGCCCGAGCACGTTGCCGTGGCGCAACGCTGAGTGCCCCGGTGCGCCCTTTACGGAACGCCGCGCCGGAGCCATGGTCCGTCGTGTGGGGAGAGCCGCCGAGCGCGCTCGCCCCGGAGCCTCGCGCCACTGCGGCGCGGACTCCCACCCGGAGCCGTCGGGCTCCCAGGACTTCTCAGGAGATCTACCCATGTTCGTCGAGCGTACCAGCATCGCCCTCGTCCTCGCCCTCGGCCTCGCCTTGCCCCTCGTCGGCTGCGAGGACCCGGCAGCGGGTGTGCCCAAGGCCACCGTCGGCAGCGCCCAGCCTGCCAAGAGCGCCGCTGCGACGGCCACGGCCGCCGCCACCGCAGCAGCCACCGGCGCAGCCAGCGCGGCGCCCGTCGTCGAGGCGGCGCCTTCGGCGAAGCCCGCCGGAGCGATCGACGTCTCGGCCGACAACACCAAGGTCGAGTTCACCGGCTCCAAGGTCACCGGCAAGCACGACGGCATCTTCCAGAAGGTCGGCGGCTGGCTCGCGCTCGACGCCGACAAGCCCGAGCAGAGCAAGTTCTTCATCGAGATCGACATCGCGAGCGTGAAGACCGACTCGGAGAAGCTCGACGGCCACCTGAAGAGCGACGACTTCTTCGCGATCGACAAGTTCCCCACGGCGACCTTCACCTCGACGGAGATCAAGGCCGGCGGCGAGGGTGGCGCGACGCACACCATCAGCGGCAACCTCAAGATGCGCGGCGTGGAGAAGCCCGTGAGCTTCCCCGCGACGGTGAAGGTCGAGGCCGGCGCGGTCACGGCCAAGGCCGAGTTCGCCATCAACCGCAAGGACTGGGGCATCGCCTACGAGGGCAAGAAGGACGACCTCATCCGCGACGACGTCGTCATCAAGCTCTCGCTCGACATGAAGCGCTGAACCGCGACGAGCCAGCCTCGTGGCTGGCACACGGAAACGAGAAGCGGCCGAGTCGCCTGAGGCGCCTCGGCCGCGTTCGTCTCGTCGACCCTGGGCGCGCGTGCGCGCCAGGGCGCCGCGCTCAGGGAGCCGACGCGAGCTCGCCGTGGTGGTCGCAGTGACCGTCGTGCGGGTGGTGCAGGTGGCCCGCGACGAGGTAGTCCACGTGATCGCCGTGGGGCACGGCCTCGTGACCGCAGTCCGCGCCGTGGCTGTGGGCTGCGTCGTGGGCTCCGCAGGCGTGCGTAGGCGTGCACGTGCCCGGATGCGATGCGTCGACCGCGAGCGTGTGCTCGTCGACGTGGCCGTCGTGAGGGTGGTGCAGGTGCCCGTCGTGCAGGTAGTCGACGTGGCCGTCGTGCTGGACGGCGCGGTGGCCGCAGCCGGGCCCGTGGGTGTGGTCGTGGGACGCGTGGGTCTCGTGGTCGCTCATGGCTCTCCTTCGGGCTCGGCCGAGCTCTGCTGCGGCCAGGGTGTGGGGCGTGGTTCGGGGCGGCTTTCGAGGTCAACCTTCGGGGTCGACCTTCGGGGTCAACGGAGTGGCTCGCGCGCGTGCTCGATCACGCCGAGCACGAGGTCGATGATGTGGTGGTCGCTCAGGGCGTAGTAGACGTGCTTGCCCTCGCGCCGCCGCACGACGAGCCCCTCGGCGCGCAGGAGCTTCAAGCGCTGGGAGGTCGTCGACAGGCCCTCGCCCGAGCTGTCGGCGAGCTCGGACACGCAGCGCTCCCCCGAGGCGAGCTGCACCAAGACCCTGAGGCGCGCTGGCTCGGCTGCAGCGCGCAGGTAGCCGGCGGCACGCTCGAGCTCGGCGGCGCTCGGTAGGGCCGGCGACGGGGCGTGCGCGTGCCCGGAGCAGCTCTCGAGGGCTTCGGGGCCCGGCTCGGGGTCGATGTGTCCAATCAACACTTCAATGATTGATGAAGTGTCACCTCACGTCAAGCGCGTTGGTCGGCCGAGCCCCGGCGATGTAGCCTGCGCGCCTCGCGCGCCCCGCGCGCACTCGAAGTCATCGTGCTCATCGCCAGTCTCCTCACCGTCGCCTCCGTGGCGCTCGGCGCGGTGCTGGGGCTCTGGGGCCGCGGCGAACGCGCGCTCGGGCGCCTCCGCGCGCTGGCGCTCGGCGCAGCCTTCGCCATCGTCGCCCTCCAGCTCCTCCCCGAGGCCGCCGTCCGCCTCGGCCCGGTGGCGCTGCTCGCGACGGCCTTGGGCTTCGGGCTTCCCACCGCCTTCGAGCGCCTCGATCTCGGGCGCAGGCTCGGTGGCGTGGGCGACGGGCGCGTGGGGCTCGAGCTCGGCTTCATCGGTCTGCTCGTGCACCAGGTCGGCGACGGCTTCGGCATGGGGGCCTTCACGGGGCCCGACCACGCCGACCACCTCCACCTCGAGGTCTTCCTCACCGTCGCGGCCCACACGGTGCCGATCATCGCCGTGATGGCGGCGGCCTTCGCGCGCCTCGGCGGCGTCGTGCCGGCGCTCGTGCGCGCAGGCCTGCTCGCGCTCGCCTCGGTGGTCGGCGTCGTGCTCGCGGGCTCCACTTTCGCCGCCGCGATCGGGCCGCACCACGCGCTCATCTCGGCGATCGTCGGTGGCCTGCTGCTGCACGTCGTGGTGCACGGCCTCGACGAGACCACCGTGCGTGGGCTCGGTGAGCGCGCGATCGAGGTCTCGCTCGTCGCGGTGGGCGTCGCCGCCGTGCTGGCATCCGCTGCCGATCACGGCCACGACGGCGCTGCGCCGGTGCTCGGTGAGCTGAGCGCGGCGCTCGGGCGCCACGCGTCCCTGCTCGCGGTGCCGCTCTTCGTCGGCGTCGTCGTCGCCTACCTCATCGAGATCTCCTCCCGCAGCGCGAGCGGCGCGAGCCGGAGATCTCCGGTCGAGGGGGCCGTGGTCGGCGCGCTCCTGCTCGGCCCGGCCTGGGGCGCCGGCGTGGCGCTCGGCTGGGCCCTCGGTGGCTTCCGCTCCCGCGCGGCGCTCGAGCTCGACGAGGACGAGCACGACCACGAGCACGCGCAAGGCGCGAGGTCCCGCCTCGTGCCGCTCCTGCGGCGAGGCTCGCAGGTGCTCCCCGCGGTGATCTTCTCGCTCGGCATGGCCGTCTCGCTCGATATCGCACGCATGGACGCGCCCTTCGGCCGCGGGGCTTCGCTGCTCCTGGCCCTCGGCCTGGCGATGCTCGGCGGTCGCTCGGTCGTCGCCGCCGTGCCCGTGGCGCTCGTGGCCGTGCTGCGCGGCGCGGAGGTGCCGATCCTGGTCGCAGGGCTCGCCGCGGGGCCCGCGGCGGCGGCCCTGGGGCACGCGATCGTGCGCGGGCGCAGCCGGGAGGCGCTCGAGTCGCTCGCCTGGGCGCTCGTGAGCGCGGCGGCGTGCTTCGCGCTCGCCAGCTGGTTCGGCGTGCGTTGGTCACCCGCCGTGGCGACGCCGCTGCTCCAGTGGCAGCTCGCCCTGTCGGCGCTCGGGGTGCTGTTCGTGGCAGGAGCGCTCTGGCGCGGCACGAGCGCGCTCATGCCCGCCTGGGCGGTGCACCACCACCCCGCGCACCCGCCCAAGCCGGCGGGAGAGCCCGAGCCCGGAGAAGGCCCCGCGCCGCAGGCTCCCTCGGCTCCCTGAGCCGGGCTTCCGGTCGACCGAGCGCGCTCGTGCGGGACACGGAGCTTGCGCCGGCTCGCATGGGTCGGCGATGCTCGCGGGCCATGGGATCGATCCGCAAGATCGCGATCAACACGGGCGGCGGTGACGCACCCGGGCTGAACGCCGTCATCCGCGCCGCGACCTTGGCGGCGATCGAGCAGGGCTGGGAGGTCCACGGCATCAAGAGCGGCTACCGGGGCATGTACGAGCCCGACGGCATCATCCGCCTCGATCGCGAGGCCGTGCGCGGCATCGGCCACCTCGGGGGCACGATCCTCGGTACGGCCAACCGCGGCGACCCCTTCCACTATCCGACGATCGTCGACGGCGAGCCGCACCCCGTGCCCACCGACCGCTCCGCCGAGCTGGTGGCGCGCTTCCGCCGGGAGGGCTTCGACGCGCTCATCGCGATCGGCGGTGACGGCTCGCTCACCATCGCCCAGCGGCTCGTCGACGTCGGGCTGCCGCTGGTCGTCGGTGTGCCGAAGACGATCGACAACGACGTCGCCGGCACGGACATCACCTTCGGCTTCGACACGGCCGTCTCGATCGCGACCGAAGCGCTCGATCGCCTGCACACCACCGCCGAGGCGCACGAGCGCGTCATGGTCGTCGAGCTCATGGGGCGACACGCCGGCTGGATCGCGCTGCACGCAGGCATCGCCGGCGGGGCCGACGCGATCCTCATCCCCGAGATCCCCTTCTGCGTCGACAAGGTCGCGGCCAAGGTGATGCAGCGCCAGCGTCGAGGCCGGAACTTCTCGATCGTCGTCTGCGCGGAGGGCGCGATGCCGCGAGGTGGCACGCTGTCGGTGAAGGATCAGGGCGACGAGTTCCGCCGCGCCGTGGTGCTCGGCGGGCTCGGTGAGCACCTCGCGAAGGAGCTGTCGGTCCTCACCGGCAAGGAGTCGCGCTCGCTCGTGCTCGGCCACCTGCAGCGCGGAGGCGGGCCGTCGAGCGCGGACCGCGTGCTCGCGGCGCGCTTCGGTGCCGCGGCGATCGGCGAGCTCGCGCGCGGCTGCAAGAACGGCATGGTGGCCATGCGCAACGGCGAGGTGTGCCTCGTGCCGCTCGAGGAGGCCGCTGGCAAGACCCGGACCGTGCCGGTCGATCGAGGCCTGGTCCGCAGCGCGAAGGCGCTCGGCGTCTGCTTCGGCGACGAGCCCGAGGGCAGCTTCACCGACTGAGCCTGCGCAGCCGCGCACCCGGGGGAGGCCGCGCGCGCGCGGTTTGACCCCAACCGACCCGCTCGATATCGTCTCCACCCCGCGCAGTTCCACGCGCCGAGAGCCCACCGGAAACCATGATCAAGGTCCTCGTCTTCGAGAGTGATGCTGCCTTCGCCGGGGAGCTGCGCACCGAGCTGAGCAGGCTCGGCTGCGCCGTCCAGGTGGTCGACGACGGCAACGCGGGTCTCGCTGCAGCTTCGGCCGAGCCGCCCGGGCTCATCCTCTTGTCGATCGAGCTGCCTCGCATGAACGGCTTCTCCGTCTGCAACAAGCTCAAGAAGGACCCGGCGCTCAAGGACGTCCCGCTCATCATCATGTCGAGCGAGTCGAGCGACGACACCTTCGAGCAGCACAAGAAGCTGCGCACCCGCGCCGAAGACTACGTGCACAAGCCCATCGCGCTCGGTGAGCTGCTCGAGCACATCCGGCGCTTCGTGCCCCTCGGTGGTGGTGAGTCCGCCGAGAGCGAGATCGCGCTCGACGACTCGATCGAGATCTTCGACGAGGCCGACGACGAGGGCGTCCAAGTGACGGCGCCCCCGCCTCCTCCTCCGCCGCGCTCCATGCCGCCGCCTCCTCCGCCGATGGCTGGGCGCTCGGTGCCCCCGCCCGTCCCTCAGCCTGTGGTCACGCACGCGCCGCTCGACCTCCAGGTCGACGACGACGCTGCCATGACGCTCCCGCCCGGCGCACCTACGGCAGGCGGGCCGACCGCGAAGGCCGAGGCGGAGATCGACGGGTTCCTTCGACCGTCTGCTCGGTGGCGACGAGCCCTCCGAGGCGCCTCCCCTCGTCGAGGCGGCCGCGCCAGCGGCCGAGGTGCCGGTGTCGGCTGTGACCGACGCACCGCCCGCGGAGCCTGAGCAGCCCGTCGAGCCCGTGGCGGCGCACGATGCCCCCGCGCCGCCCGCCGCCTCTCCCCACCCGCCGAGCGTGCACCCGCCGAGCGTGCACCCACCGAGCGCGCGCCCGCCGTCGATGCGACCGCCGAGCGTGCGCCCGCCGTCCATGCGCCCGCCCTCCTTGCGCCCGCCGAGCGTCGCGCCTCCGCACGCCGCCCGCCACAGCGACGAGGACTACGATCGGGTGGTCGTCGAGCTGAACCACGCGCGCGACGAGGTCGTGAAGCTGTCCAAGGAGGTCGCCTCCGCCCACGCGACGATCCACAGGCTCGAGTCCGACTCGGGTGAGCTCGACATCTTCCGCAAGGAGGTCGAGGAGCTGCGCCAGAAGCTCGCCTCGAGCGGCAAGGCCGGCGGCGTCTCGAGCAAGGAGTTCCTCGACCTGCGCGAGGCGCTCAACAAGAAGGACAAGGAGCTCATCGGGCTCCGCCAAGACCTCTCGCGACGCGACAAGGAGCTCGTCGAGCTGCGCGATCAGAACCTCTCGCTCGACCGCGAGAAGGCCGATCAGGTCGACAAGATCCTCGAGCTCGAGCGCGCGAAGGCCGACCTCGAGGGCAGCGCCGAGTCGCTGCGCGCCGACAAGGAGCTCGCCTACAAACGCGCCGACGACTTCAAGTCGAAGCTCGACAAGCTCCAGACGGGCTACGCCTCCAAGGAGACCGAGCTCGCGGAGCTCCGGGCCCAGCTCGAGGCCGAGGCCTCGGCGCACCAGGCCGCGCTCTCCGACGCGCAACGCGCGAAGGACGAGGCGGTGGCCGAGGCGGAGCGCGCGAAGGACGAGGCCGTCGCCGCAGCGAACAAGTCGCGCGACGAGGGCGTGGCCGAAGCGAAGCGAGCGAAGGATGAGGCCGTCGCGGCCGCGGAGCGCGCGAAGGACGAGGCGGTGGCGGCCGCGGAGCGCGCGAAGGAGGAGGCCGTCGCGGCCGCGGAGCGCCAGCGCGACGAGGCGGTGGGCGAGGCGCGACGTGAGAAGGCCGACGCGATCGCGAGCCTCGAGGACGCGCAGGCGAAGAAGATCGCAGAGCTCGAGGACGACAAGGCCGAAGCGCTCGCGCTCGAGCGCTCACGGGGCGAGCAGGCGCTCTCGGCGAAGGTGCGTGAGCTCGAGGCTGCACACGCCGAGGCGATGTCGAGCGCGAAGGCGAACGCCGAAGCCACCCTCGCCGCGCGCGAGCAGGAGCTCGGCGAGCGCGAGGCGACGGCGCTCGCTGCCAACCGCGCGCTCCAGGCCGATCTCACCAAGCTCGAGGGCGAGCTCGCAGACGCACGCGCGAAGCTCGCCGCGGCCACGCAGCGAGGCGAGGAGCTCGACGCGAAGTCGACCGCGCTCGAAGCGGAGCTCTCGACGACGAAGTCGCGCCTCGCCGACGTCGAGACGCAGGCGCGCGAGCTCGACACGACGCTCAGCATCCGGACGGCGGAGCGCGACGAGGCGGTGCAGGAGCGCGACGCGCTGAAGAGCGACGTCGAGCGCCGGAGCGCCGATCTCCTGAGGACGCGCGACAAGCTCGAGGAGGCCGAGGAGGCCGGGCGCGATCTCAGCGCGAAGCTCGCCGCGCTGCAGGCCGAGCACGCGACCGCCACCGCGAGCCTCGCCGAGCGCGAGCGCGAGCTCTCGGTCGAGCGCGTCCGGCTCGAGAAGGCGCGCACCAAGTGGGGCGAGGATCGCGCCTCGCTCGAGCAGGCCAAGCAGGCGCTCTCGACGGCGCTCTCGCGCATCTCGGAGGCCGAGGATCGCCCCATCGACTGAGGAGGCACGCGCGTGCAGCGCGCCTCGGCCGAGGCGAAGCCGGCTCCCGAGGGGCCGGGCTCTGCCGAGGCGAAGCCGGCTC
>ERZ761602.444-NODE-444-length-90798-cov-7.545629_pt1 | contig 90798 bp, 88 predicted proteins | sample MGYA00512165_ERZ761602 | MGnify/ENA primary metagenome ERZ761602 (study PRJEB28899, sample SAMN02445085) | bioreactor sludge metagenome | biome: EBPR sludge; isolation source: Thorneside wastewater treatment plant | place: Australia: Brisbane, Thorneside Wastewater...
CCGCCGGAGCGGGGCGACGGGCCTGGAAGCGGACCGGGCGCGCAGGTTCAGCGCTTGTCGATAGTCACGGCCAGGAAGCGCGTGCCGAAGCTGGGGTGGCGGACCAGCAGCATCACGGTATCGCCCGGCCGGGAACGCGCCAGTTCGCGGTCCAGCGCCGCCGGGCTGTCCACCTTGACCCGGCCGACCTGCAGGATCGCCATGCCCGGCGCCAGCCCGGCCTCGCGGGCGGCGGCGCTGTCCACGCGGCTGACCAGCACGCCGTCGCCGGATTCGATCCCCAGGCGCTTGCGCGCTGCCGCGTCCAGCGGCTGGGTCTGGATGCCCAGCGCATTGCTGCCGGTGGGCGCCGCCGGCGTGGCCGGCGCGACGCGGGGCGCGCCCGCGGTGTCTTCGGGTTCCTCCAGCGCGCTCAAGGTCACCGGGATGTCGCGCGCCTTGCCGTCGCGGAACACCGTGACCGTCGCCTTGCTGCCGGCCGGCAGCGGTCCCACCAGCGGCGGCAGATCTTCGCGGGTGCCGATCCGGCGGCCGTTGAACGCGGTGATGACGTCGCCCGGCACGATGCCGGCCTTGTCGGCGCCGCTGCCCGGCTGCACCGTGGCCACCAGCGCGCCGTTGGCGTCCTGCAGGCCCAGTCCCTTCACTTCGTCGGGGCCGATGTTCTGCATGCTCACGCCCAGCATCGCGCGGCTGACGCGGCCGCCGGCCTTCAACTGCTCCACCGCGCTCATCGCCAGGTCGATCGGGATGGCGAAGCTGATGCCCATGTAGCCGCCGGACACCGAGAAGATCTGCGAGTTGATGCCGACCACTTCGCCGCGGGTGTTCAACAGCGGGCCGCCGGAATTGCCCTGGTTGATCGCCACGTCGGTCTGGATGAACGGCACGTAGCGCTGCTCCGGCGATGCGCTGCGGCCCACGGCGCTGACGATACCGGCGGTGACCGAGTGGTCCAGGCCCAGCGGCGAGCCGATCGCCACCACCCACTGCCCCGGCTTGAGCGCGGCCGAATTGCCGATGCGCACGGTCGGCAGGCCCTTGGCCTCCACCTTCAGCAGGGCCACGTCGTACTGCTGGTCGCTGCCGACCACCTTGGCGGTCAGGGTGCGGCGGTCCGGCAGGGTCACCTTGACTTCGTCGGCGCCGTCGATGACATGGTGATTGGTCAGCACGTAGCCGTCGGCGGAAATGATGAAGCCCGAGCCCATCGAGGTACCGCGGCGTTGCGGCCCTTGCCCGCCGGGACCGGGCATCTGGAAGCCCGGCGGCAGCATGCGCCGGAAGATTTCCGGGATCTCCGGCTCCTCGTCCGTCTGCGCGGTGCGGCGCGCGCCGATGGTGGCTTCGACGTTCACCACGCCGGGGCCGACCTGTTCGACCAGTTGGGTGAAGTCCGGCAGGCCGGTCACCAGTTGTGGCGCCGCGGCCGCGGGAGCCGCCGCAGGCGCGACGGCGGAAGGCGTGGATGCCGGTGCCTGCTGCTGGGCACAGGCGGCGAGCGGCGTGGTCAGCATCACCAGGGCCAGCAGGCCGTTACGGGCGTGGAGAGTCATCGAACGCATGCCTCGATAAGTGGGAAGTGCAAGGGGAAACCGCACCGGCGGGACCGGCGCGGTGAGCGACGTCATTCCCGCGGCGCGGTCTCGGGCGGCGCGACTGGCGGTGTGGCCGGCAGGCGCGGCTCGAACGGATAGAACGTGCGCGCGGCGGAATCGGAGGAATACCCGGTGGTCAGCGCTCCGGATGCAGTGGCCGGATAGCCCGGCAGCGCCGAGCGCGGCCACGGCCGGGCCTGCGGGATCACGGCCTGCTGCGTTGCCGACGGCGAGAACGGATTGGCAGCCACGTGCGTGGTGGACGGAGTGGCGGCCAACGCGGTCACCGCCGACGGAGAGGCAGTAGCACCCGCCACGGCCCGGACAGGCGCCTCGGCGCGGGCGACCCGCTGGGCGGCGCGCGCCGCTTGCTGGGTGCGGGTGGCGCTGCGGCGCGCGGCGGCGTCCTGCCGGCGCGGCACGCTGGCCACCGCCATCGCGGCGGCGGCCGCATAGGCTTCGGCGTCCGGCGCCGCCGGCGAAGGCGTTTCGGGGACCGGCGACGGCACGGCCGGCGCCTGCTGGGACTGGGACGCCAGTTGCGGCCCTTCGGCCGGCGCGTCCTGCGGCGTCTGCTGACGCGCCATGAACAAGGCGACCAGGGCGACCGAAGCGGCCAGCGCGCCCCCGCCCCAGCGGGCGAGCAGGCCGCGCGCATTGCGCGCGTTCGCCGCCGGTGCCGGCGCCACGGACGTCTCGGCCGCCACCGCGCGCGCCACGCGCTCGGCGAAGCCTTCAGGCGCCAGCGCCCCGGCGCGGCCGCGCAGGAGTTCGCCGCACAGTTGCCAGCGCTCCCAGCACCCGGTCAGTTCCCGGTCGTGCTGCAGCCGGCGCAGCAGGAAGCGCGCTTCGTCCGCCACCAGCGCGCCGTCCATCAGGGCGGACAGTTGCTGGCGGTGGTGCAGTTCGAGCTTGTCGTTGGCGTTGTTGGAATCAGTCGCGGTCATGGGCGGATGCGCTCACGGGTTGCACTTTCGGTATCCAGCAGGGGGCGGAGCTGCGCGTCGATGGCTTCGCGCGCACGGAATATCCGCGAACGCACGGTGCCGATCGGGCAATCCATCTTCTGCGCGATCTCCTCGTAGCTCAGGCCTTCCACCTCGCGCAGCGTGATGGCCTGGCGCAGCTCCTCGGGCAGCGCTTCCACCGCCTTCATCACCGTGCCCTCCAGCTCCTGGCGCATCAGCTCGCGCTCAGGCGTGTCGGTGTCGCGCAGCCGCGCGCCGATGTCGTACTGCTCGGCGTCGGCGGCGTCCACGTCGTCCGTGGGCGGACGGCGGTTGTGCGCGACCAGGTGGTTCTTGGCGGTGTTCACGGCAATCCGGTGCAGCCACGTATAGAACTGGGAATCGCCCCGGAAGTTGCCCAGCGCGCGATAAGCGCGCAGGAACGTCTCCTGGGCCACGTCCTGGCACTCGCTCCAGTCGTGGACGTAACGCCCGATCAGCGCCACCACGCGATGCTGGTACTTGCGCACCAGCAGGTCGAAGGCCGCGCTGTCGCCGCGTTGCACGCGCCTGACCAGCTCGAGGTCCAGCTCCTGGGTTGGATCAACTTCGGCCATGCCGGGCCGCACTCCTGTCGGCTCGGCCGTGACCGTGCCCTGTGACCGCGCTTGCGGGTGAAAGTTCAACGCCTTGTCCAAACCGCTGCCCTATCAAGAATTTAACCGCCGGCACGGGAACATCCCCTGCCGCAGGTCACGCCCGGGACGACGCTGCAACGGATATGTGGATTTGACGCGGGTTAAACAACCTCGGGATGATAGCGGCCTTATCCATACGTGAACGGATGGTCCCTGCATGGCCGCGAACTTCGATGGGCTGCGATTCAGTCACTGGCACACCGAACTGCGCAGCGACGGCATCGTCATCCTGAGCTTCGACCGCCAGGGTGCCAGCGTCAACGCGTTCTCGCAGGACGTGCTGATCGAACTGGCCGACATCATCGAACGCCTGGCCATCGACCCGCCCAAGGGCGTGGTGCTGCGCTCGGCCAAGGCGTCGGGCTTCATCGCCGGCGCCGACCTGAAGGAGTTCCAGGAATTCGACCGCAAAGGCACGGTCAACGACGCCATCCGCCGCGGCCAGGCCGTGTTCCAGAAGCTGGCCGAGCTGCCCTGCACCAAGGTCTCGGCCATCCACGGCTTCTGCATGGGCGGCGGCACCGAGATCTCGCTGGCCTGCGACTACCGAGTGGCCAGCAGCGACCCGTCCACCCGCATCGGCCTGCCCGAGGTGAAGCTGGGCATCTTCCCCGGCTGGGGCGGCAGCGCGCGCCTGCCGCGGCTGGTCGGCGCGCCCAAGGCGATGGACATGATGCTGACCGGCCGCACGCTGTCGGCCGGCGCCGCCAAGGCCATGGGCCTGGTGGACAAGGTGGTGGAACCGGCCGTGCTGGTCGATGCCGCCGTCGGCCTGGTCGAATCCCGGCCGCCGCGCACCTTCAGGCAGCGCTTCAACGGCTGGATCAGCAACACCTGGGCCGCCCGCCAGGTATTGGCCCCGCAGATGGTCAAGCAGGTCGCGCGCAAGGCGCCGAAGGCGCACTACCCCGCACCCTATGCGCTCATCAACGTGTGGAAAACCGCCGGCGGCAAGGGCATCCAGGGCCGGCTGGACGCCGAGCGCAAGGCGGTGGTCAAGCTGGCCAGCACGCCGACCGCGCGCAACCTGGTGCGCATCTTCTTCCTGACCGAGCGGCTCAAGGGGCTCGGCGGCAAGGAACACGGCATCCACCATGTGCACGTGGTCGGCGCCGGCGTGATGGGAGGCGACATCGCCGCGTGGTCGGCCTACAAGGGCTTCGAGGTCACCCTGCAGGACCGCGAACAGCGCTTCATCGACGGCGCGCTGGCGCGCGCGCAGGAGCTGTTCGCCAGGAAGGTAAAGGACGAGAGCAAGCGCCCCGCCGTGGCCGCGCGCCTGAAGAGCGACCTGGCTGGCGACGGCGTGCCGCAGGCCGACCTGGTGATCGAGGCGATCATCGAGAACCCCGAGGCCAAGCGCGCGCTGTACCAGGCCGTCGAACCGCGACTGAAGCCCGACGCGCTGCTGACCACCAACACCTCCTCGATCCCGCTGACCGAACTGCGCGAACACATCCAGCGTCCGGCGCAGTTCGCCGGCCTGCACTACTTCAACCCGGTGGCGTCGATGCCGCTGGTGGAAATCGTGCAGCACGACGCACTGGACGAAGCCAACGTCAGGCGGCTGGCCGCGTTCTGCAAGGCGCTGGACAAGTTCCCGGTGCCGGTGGCCGGCACGCCGGGCTTCCTGGTCAACCGCGTGCTGTTCCCGTACATGCTGGAAGCGGCCACCGCGTATGCCGAAGGCATCCCCGGCGCGGTGATCGACAAGGCGGCCGTGAAGTTCGGCATGCCGATGGGCCCGATCGAGTTGATCGACACCGTGGGCCTGGACGTGGCGCAGGGCGTGGGCGCGGAACTGTCGCCCTTCCTCGGCCTGACGCTGCCGGCGGCGCTGGCGACGGTCGAAGCCGGCAAGCGCGGCAAGAAGGACGGCCAGGGCCTGTACAAGTGGGAGCAGACCGACAAGGGCAGCAAGCCGGTCAAGCCAGCGGTGCCGCAGGACTACAAGGCACCGGACGATCTGGAGGACCGCCTGATCCTGCCGCTGCTCAACGAGGCCGTGGCCTGCCTGCACGACGGCGTGGTCGCCGACGCCGACCTGCTGGACGCCGGCGTGATCTTCGGCACCGGCTTCGCGCCGTTCCGCGGCGGTCCGATCGCGCATATCAAGGCGGTCGGCCCCGATTCGTTGCTGGAGAAGCTCAAGGCCTTGCAGGCCCGCCACGGCGACCGCTTCGCTCCGCGCCCCGGCTGGGACAATCCAGCGCTGCGCGGCTAAGGATCCGGGATTCTCCGGACAGGACTGCGCCCGATCGACCTCGACCTCCGGTTATCGGCCGATCAGGGCAGGCTGTTGCAGGAGGGGCTTCAGCCCCGACAGTCCGCCGGTAAAACCTGTCGGGGCTGAAGCCCCTCCTGCAAGGGTCGAGGGTTCGCGCTGGTCCGGTGGTTTTTTCAGCGGCCGGTGCCGGATCGGGCAGGAGCGCGGCGCCCTCGCTTCTTCAAAGCCGCGACGCCGGCAGCTTGATGTCGGCGTTCCGCCACGCCACCGTGAAGCGGCGCTCCGCATCGGCGGCTTCGCGTGCCTTGCGCTGCGCCTTCAGGCTCTGCGCCAGGCCGAACAGCGACCAGCCGTTGTCGGGGTTGCGTTGCAGTTCGTCGCGGTAGACCTGTTCGGCCTCGGCCGGGCGGCCGGCGGACAGCAGTATCGCGCCCAGCGAGTGGCGGACCGGGGCATGCCAGCCGGGCGGCTCGTCGTAGGGAATGCCGTCCTCGATCACCACCGCCTCGCGCAACGCGGCCACGGCCGTGTCGTGGTCGCCGCGCACGGAGGCGAGTTCCGCGGTGACGGTGCGCTCGGCGATCTTCGCCGCATAGGCCAGCGGGTAGCGGTCCCAGACCAGCAAGGCGTCCATCGCCGGGTCGGCGGCGAGCGGCCGCAGCGCGGCCAGGTGGCGCTCGGCATCGTCCAGCCGCGATTGCCGCACGGCGGCCATGCCTTGGGCGTAGTGCCAGATCGCGGTGACGTACGGCAGGTCCGGCGCAGGATTCGGCGCGGCGGCGATCTCGTCCCAGCGGCCGAAGCGCACGCGCTCGAACCACGGCGTCATCCAGTAATGCTGGAGGCCGGCGAAGCCCGGCTCGCGCATCAGTTCAGGCAGGTCGGTGCGCTGCGCGGTCTTCAGCGCGGCGTCGCGCGAGAGCGCGCCGCTGCCCTGCATGCTGGCGGCGAACCAGAGGAAGTGGTGGTTGTGCGGCACGTAGCCGAGCGGATACACGCCCTGCACGTTGCCGCGGCAGATCGCCAGGTAGGCGTCGTCGGCCTCGATGGCGCGCTGATTGGCGATCACCGCATCGTGCCAGCGCCCGACCCGCGCATAGATGTGCGCCGGCATGTGCACCAGGTGACCGGAACCGGGGATCAGTGCGCGCAGCCGGTCGGCGGCGGCCACGCCGCGCTGCGGGTCGGCCGAGGCTTCGACCGCGTGCACGTACAGGTGCAGCGCGCCGGCGTGGTCGGGGTCGCGCGCCATCACCGATTCGAGCGTCGAGACGACTTCCGCGGTGTGGCCTTTCGGGCGCAGCTTTTCGTCGTAGTAGTCCCAGGGTTGCAGGTCCATCAGCGCTTCGGCGTGGAGCACCGCGGCGTCGAGATCGTCGGGGCGCTGCTGCACCAGCGTGCGGGTCGCCTCCGCGTAGGCTTCGTCGAGCGGACGGCGGTCCTCGGGAGGCTGCTCGGCATAACGCGCCGACAGCGCCTCGATGAACGCCTGCTCGCGCGCGTTCGCCTTCGGCGCCAGTGCGCGCGCGCGTTGCAGGCGTTGCCAGGCATCGGCGTTGTCGGCCGGGTCCATCGTCGCGTTGACGTGCGGCCCCAGCACCAATGAGGCGCCCCACCAGCACATCGCGCAGTCGGGATCGAGTTCGGTGGCCTTGAGGAAGGAGCGCTCGGCGGCGTCGTGGTTGAAGCCGTAGGCCAGCATCAGCCCCTGGTCGAACCAGCGCTGCACGTCGGGATGCTTCGTGGTCACCGGGAAATGGTGGTCGCCCAGGCCCTCCAGCAGGTTGGCGCCGGCCACCGCCAGTTCCGGCGGGGACACGGCGGGCCCGGCGGGCGCCGCCTGCGGCTTGCAGCCGGCGCAGGCGAGCGCGGCGATGCCGCACGACAGGACGACGAGATGCCGAATGCCCATTGGGGACCTCCCCGGGTGTGGGATATCCCTGCCAACGCGGGCATGCGCGGGCACCGGCCAAGGCGGAGCCCGGCGAACGCGGCGCAGCGCGGGAGGCGCGGACAATCGGCGACCCGGCGGAAGGCCGGGAACGCCCGGGGCGCGGTCACGCCACCGGCAGCACTTGGGTCATCACCCAGTCTTCCTTGGGATCGTCGCCGACGTGGAAGACCGAACGGCCGACGATCTCGAACCCGTGCTTGCGCCAGAAGCGCACGGCCTGGGCGGCCTCCTGCCAGACGGTCAGCCAGGCCGAGCGCGAACCGCGCAGGCGGGCGGCGGCCAGCAGGTGCGAGACCAGCGGCGCGGCGATGCCCTGCCCGTGGAAGGCCGCGTCCAGGTAGATGCGCGACAGTTCCACCGCCGGCTGCGGCGCCACGTCCACCGGTGGCACGGTGCCCCAGCGCAGTTGCGCATAGCCGGCCCACACGCCGTCCTGTTCCACGATCAGCGTCAGCGTGTCCGGGTCGCGGATCTCCTGCGCCTGGCGCTCAGGCGAGTACATCGCGGCCACGTGCGCGGCAAGGTTTTCCGGCGTGCTGCAATGGCCGTTGGCGGCCAGGAACGTGCGGCGCATCATCGCCGAGAGTTCGGCGGCTTCGCTGGCGCGCGCCGGGCGGATCAGGGTACCGGGGTTCATGCGGTGCTGCGTCGTTCCAGATGGCTTGTCATGAACAACGCAACGCGCGCCGCGCGCAGGTCATCTCACTTTGTATCGCCGCTGCGACAGCGCAGCGGCTCAGCGGCGGACGAACACGTCCGGCGGCGCACGCACCGGGCGCCGGTCCGCGGCCGCGTCACCCATCACGCCGAGGCGGGCGGAAAAATCCATCAGCCGCGCCCAGACATGGGGTTGCAGATCGTCCGGCGCGACGTCGTAGACCTGCCGCCACAACCGGTCCATGAACACGCGCGGCTCTTCGCGCAGCGCGCCCCGCTCGATGCGCTCGCCGGCGGCGGCCAGGGCGGCGCGGATGTCGGCCAAGGTGTCCATGCGGCCCAGCCTAAGCCGATCACATGCCGGTTGCATGACAGCCCGTCCCCTTTTCCGACGACCGGCATGGCACGCGCGCCGACCCGGCTGAGCAGGCGCCCGCATGGCGGCGTGGGGATCGCACGAGGCTCTGCGCTCACGGGAAGCACGCCGCGAGGGGTCGCCCCGCCCGTTCGCGTACCGCTGGACCCGCGGTTTCATGTGGAGAAACGCATCCAGGCCCGGAGAGCCCGGATAGAAGTGAAAGAACGGTCCGGCCCTGGAGGGATACCCTCCAGGCCACAAGTCATCGGCCATCGAAACCGATGGCGCCCCGAGGGCCGCCGGTCACATCGTCTGCGTGGGCTTCTCGCCGCCGAGGTTGCCGGCCAGCATGGTCTCGATGCGGTTCTTGATGGCCTCGCCCTCGCTGGTCTCGGCGAACTGCACGCCGATGCCGGCGGTGCGGTTGCCCTGCGCGCCCACGGGCGTGACCCAGACCACCTTGCCGGCCACCGGCAGGCGCTCGCTGGATTCGGGCAGGGTGAGCAGCAGGAACACCTCGTCGCCAAGGAAATAGCGCTTGGGCGTGGGGACGAAGACGCCGCCTCCCTTCACGAACGGCATATAGGCGTTGTAGAGCCCGGCCTTGTCCTTGAGGGCCAAGGACAGGATGCCCTGCCGTCCACCTGCTGCACTCATCCCACGCCTCCCTCAACCGAATCCGCGATCAGGCGCGGCGCGCGCCGCCGGCGCGCCCGCGTTCGTTGCCGGCCCACGCCAGCAGCAATTCCACCATGGCCAAGTCGCCGCGCACCGTGGTCCGCAGCAGATCGCGGGTGCGGTTGGCGGCATCGAACCACGCCGCCAGCTTGTTCAATCGGGCCGGATCGGTCAAGCCGGCGCCGGCCTGCGCCAGCACCAGGTCGGCCGCATGGCGCAGGCGCGCGTCGGCCAGTTCGTCGCCGCTCCAGCGCTGCGCGGTTTCGACCACGCCGATCTCGCCCTTCTCCAGCCGTTGCAGATCGCGCGCCACCGCTTCGCGCAAGGCCAGACCATCGTTGCGCAGCCAGTCGTCGGCCAGCCCGGGATGGCCGCGCGCGGCGTCCAGCGCCTGCGCGGCGGCGGCCTCGTGGCCTTGCTCGCGCAGCCAAGCCAGCGCCTCCTCGCGCGGCGGCAGGCGGAACTCCAGCCGCTGGCAGCGGCTGCGGATGGTCGCGGGCAGGCGCGCGGGCTGCTCGCTGAGCAGCCAGAGGTAGCGCCCCGGGGCGGGTTCCTCCAGGGTCTTGAGCAGCGCGTTGCAGGCGGCGCGGTTGATGGCGTCGGCCGGGTCGATGATGGCCACCTGCGCCTGCCCGTACTGCGGCGTCAGCGCCAGCTTCCGCCCGACTTCGCGGATCTGGTCGATGACGATCTCGGTGCGCAGCTTGCTGCCGTCCTTGGTGGGCACGAAGGACACCACCTGCAGGTCGGGATGGGTACCGGCCTCGATCAGGTGCGCGCTGCGGTCGTGGGCGGCGGGTTCGCCGCTCGCGTCGCGCTGCTGCGCCAACACCCGGCGCGCCAGCCGGTCGACCACGGCACGCTTGCCCAGGCCCGCCGGCCCGCAGACCAGCAGGCCGTGCCCCAGCCGGCCGGCATCGAGCGCGGCCACGGCATGGTCGTAGGCGCGCTGCTGCCAGGGAGAGAACGGCGCGCTCATGCCAGGTCGCTGTCCGTCAGCGTGCCGAGGTAGGCATCGATGGTGGCGCCGACGGCGGCCGCCACGCCCTCGGGCGGCTGGCCGGCGTCGACTATCCGGAAGCGCTGCGGCTCGGCCGCGGCGCGGGCGCGGAAGCCGGCGCGCACGCGTTCGAAGAAATCGTCCTGCTCGCTCTCGATGCGGTCCGGCCACAGGTCGCGGCCGGCGGTGCGCGCGCGGCCCACGCGCACGTCCAGGTCCAGCAGCAGGGTCAGGCCCGGCCGCACGCCCACCGCGCGGCGTTCCAGCGCGGCGATCCATTCCGGGTCCAGCCCGCGGCCGGCGCCCTGGTAGGCGTAGCTGGAATCGGTGAAGCGGTCGCTGACCACGAAGGCGCCGCGGCGCAGCGCCGGCCGCACCACCTGGCGCACGTGCTGCGCACGCGCGGCGAACATCAGCAGCAGTTCGGTTTCCGGTGCCGGCGCGTCGCCGTCCTGCGGCTCCAGTAACAGCGCGCGGATGCGCTCGGCCAGGGGCGTGCCGCCGGGCTCGCGGGTCAGCACCACCTCGTGCTCCTGCGCCTGCAGACGCTCGCGGATGGCCGCGAGGGCGCTGGTCTTGCCAGCACCCTCGCCGCCTTCCAGGGTGATCAACCGGGGATGCGTCAACAGCGCTTCGGTCATTGCCCGGCCGCCTTGCGCAGGGTCTCGCGGCGCGTGACCAGATAGCGCGCCACCGCCGCGTTGTGCTCGGCCAGCGTGGCGGAAAACATGTGCCGCCCGCTGCCGTCGCCCACCGCGACGAAGTACAGCGCGTCGCCCGGCGCCGGGTTCACCGCCGCCCGCAGCGCGTCGGCGCCGGGCATGGCGATGGGCGTAGGCGTCAGGCCGGTGCGCGTGTAGGTGTTGTACGGCGTGTCGGTGGTCAGGTCGCGGCGGCGGATGTTGCCGTCGTAGGCGCTGCCCATGCCGTAGATCACGGTCGGGTCGGTCTGCAGCGGCATGCCGATCTTCAGCCGGCGCGCGAACACGCCGGCGATGGCGGGCCGCTCCTCGGCGATGCCGGTTTCCTTCTCGATGATCGACGCCAGCACCAGCGCTTCCTCCGCCGATCGCAACGGGATGTCCTGCGCGCGCGCGTCCCAGGCGGCGGCCAGCGCCTTCTCCATCGCCGCGTGCGCGCGCCGCAGCACGTCCAGGTCGGATTCGCTGCGGGTGTAGACGTAGGTCTCGGGCAGGAAGCGGCCTTCCGGATGCTGGCCGGCATGGCCCAGCGCCGCCATCAGTTCCTCGTCGCTCATCTGCGCGGTCTTCTGCTGCAACGGCGTGGCATTGCGCAGCGCCGCGCGTAACTGGCGGATGTTCCAGCCTTCGACCAGGGTGAAGCGGTATTGCAGGGTCCGGCCCTCGCGCATGCGCCGCAGCAGTTCGCGCGGGGTCAGGGTGGGCTCCAGCGCGTATTCGCCCACCTTCAGGCGGCCGGCGCTGTCGGTCTCGCGCGCCAGCAGGCGCCATTGCAGGTCGGCGCCCTGGCTCACGCCCAGCGCGCGCAGCTTGCGCAGCACGGTGGGGAAGGCATCGCCGCTGGCCACTTCCACGACGCTCCCCGGCGCGACGCCGGCCAGCGGCGCATCGGCGAAGCTGCGCTGGCCGAACCACAGCCACGCGCCCGCAGCGACCGCCAGGGCCAGCAGCAGCAAGCAGGTGATGGCGATGAAGCGGCAACCGCGCTTGAGAGCCGACGCCACGCGTTCCTCGGGGAATGGAGCAGGGGGTGCAGGATACCCGGTCGTAGTCCCGGGCTGTAGGTATCGCCTGATGTTTTGCAACGCCGCGGGCGCCTGCGCTGCCCTGTCGCAGGCGTGGGCGAACCGGTTGCGTGCGGCGGGTCCGGACCTGCGAATGCCCGCGGAACCGCGTTTCCCCATGCAGGCGTGTAGGCGCGACGCAAGTCGCGACCGCACGCCCACCGCATTCCCGTTGCGAATCGGGCGAAGACAGGGCATCGAAGCCAAGGGCTTTGCCAATGGCCGGGCGCGTCGATCCTGGGCTGAAGGTTTTCGGGGCTCCCGGTCGGGGCTGACGCCCCTCCTACAGGGGCGTCAGCTTTCCAGCGCCCTGAGCAGGCCGCGGGCCTTGGCGCGGGTTTCGTCGAGTTCGTGGTCGGGGTCGGAGTCGGCGACGATGCCGGCGCCGGTGCGGAAGGTCACCCGGCTGCCATGCCCTTCCGCGGCGATGTCCGCACTGCGGATCAGGATGTTCAGGTCCAGGTCGCCGTCGCGGTTCAGCCAGCCGAAGGCGCCGGTGTAGGCGCCGCGCGGCACCTGTTCCAGCTCGGCGATGATCTCCATGCAGCGCACCTTGGGGCAGCCGGTGATGGTGCCACCGGGGAAAGTGGCGCGGATCACCTCGCCGGGCGTGGCGTCGGCGCGCAGGCGGCCGCGCACGTTGCTGACGATATGGTGCACGTGGGCGTAGCTCTCCACCGTCATCAGTTCGTCCACCTGCACGCTGCCGGGCGTGCACACGCGGCCCAGGTCGTTGCGCTCCAGGTCGATCAGCATGACGTGCTCGGCACGCTCCTTGGGGTGGCCGACCAGTTCGCGGATGCGCGCGGCATCGTCGTCGCCGGGAAAGCGCGGGCGGGTGCCGGCGATCGGGCGGGTCTCCACCACGTCGCCGCGCACCGAAACCAGCCGCTCCGGCGAGGAGCTCACCACGGTCCAGTCCGGCGTGACGAACAGGCCGGCGAACGGCGCCGGGTTGGCGGTGCGCAGGCGCGCGTACAGCAGCGCCGGGTCCAGCGGGACGTCGAAATGCGCGCACCACGCGCGCGATAGATTGGCCTGGAAAACATCGCCGGCGCGCAGGTAGTCGAGGATGCGGCGCACGCCGTCGGTGAAGCGTGCGGGCGCGTCCTCCTCGATCCGCGCCGGCGGCCGCCATGCCGGCAACGCGGGCAAGGCCGCGGCCGCGGCGAGGTCGGCGGCGATGCGCTCGACCAGCGCACCCTGCCCGGCTTCGGCCACGGCCACGCAGTCGCCGGTGCTGCGGTCGCGCAGCACCGCGGCGGGACAGCGCAGCGCCAGCGCGACGGGCCGTGCCGGTTGCTGCGGCAGTTGCAGCACCGGTTCGACCTGTTGCGCCAGTTCGTAGGCCAGCAGCAGCGCCCAGCCGCCACGGAACGGCCAGCGCGGCTCTTCGCGGGCGACGCGCTGCGCGCGCCAGTGACGGTCGAGCACGGACAGGAAATCGCCGACCTGCGCCTGCCCGCGCAGGTCGCGGGTGGTGCCGTCGGCGTCCAGGCGCAGGCCGCTGCCGTCGGCCGCCAGCAGCAGGTCCCAGCGGCCCTGCGCGGTGCCGGAGGCCACCGATTCCAGCAGCACCGGATAGCGCTGCGGGTCCTGCCGGTGCAGGGCCAGCAGGTCGGTGTCGGCGGGCAGCGCGCGGGTTTCGATCATCGCGTGGAGAGGCGAAAGGGAAAGTCGCGCCTGCGGTGCTGCAAGGAGGGCAGGAGCAGCGCCCTCACCCCTTGCAGGCCGCGCAGCGGCCGACTTCCCCCGGGCGCGTCAGATCCGCTTGAACACCAGCGTGCCGTTGGTGCCGCCGAAGCCGAAGCCGTTCGATACAGCCACGTCGATCTTCTTCTCGCGCGCGGTGTTCGGCACGTAGTCCAGGTCGCAGCCTTCGCCCGGCTCGTCCAGGTTGATGGTCGGCGGGATGATGCCGTGATGGATCGCCAGCACGGAGAAGATGGCTTCCGCGCCGCCGGCCGCGCCCAGCAGGTGGCCGGTCATCGACTTGGTGGAGCTGACCATGATCCGGTAGGCGTGGTCGCCCAGCGCACGCTTCATGGCCAGCGTTTCGGCCAGGTCGCCCAGCGGCGTGGAAGTGCCGTGCGCGTTGAGGTACTCCACCTGCTCGGGATTCAGGCCGGCGTCCTTCAGCGCCGACAGCATGCAGCGCGCCGGGCCTTCGCCGTTCTCGCTGGGCGCGGTCATGTGGTAGGCGTCCTGCGACGCGCCGAAGCCGGCCAACTCGCAATAGATGCGCGCGCCGCGCGCCTTTGCGTGCTCATATTCCTCCAGCACCAGGATGCCGGCACCGTCGCCCAGCACGAAGCCGTCGCGGTCCTTGTCCCACGGGCGCGAGGCCCGGGCCGGATCGTCGTTGCGGGTGGACATCGCCTTCATCGCGCAGAACCCGCCCACCGACGTCGGCGACGAGCCGCGCTCGGCGCCGCCGGCGATCATCACGTCGGCGTCGCCGTACTGGATAGTCCGCATCGCGATGCCGATCGAGTGGTTCGAGGTGGCGCAGGCGGATACCGCCGAATAGCCCGGCCCCTTCAGCCCCTTCATGATGCTCAGGTGGCCCGGCAGCATGTTGATGATGGTGCTGGGGATGTAGAACGGGGAAATCTTGCGCGGGCCGCCTTCGTGCAGCTTCACCGCGGTTTCCTCGATGCCGAGGATGCCGCCGATGCCGGCGCCGATGATCGCGCCGATGCGCTCGGCGTTGGCCTCGGTGACCTCCAGGCCGGCGTCGTCCATCGCCATCAGCGACGCCGCCAGCCCGTAGTGGATGAACGAGTCCATCTTCTTCACGTCCTTCGGCGGCACGAAGGCGGTGGGATCGAAGCCGCGGATCTCGCCCGCGATCCTGGTGCTGTAGCCCTCGGTATCGAAGCTGGTGATCGGACCCAGGCCGGACCGGCCGTTGACGATGCCGTCCCAGCTACTGGCCATGTCGTTGCCCAGGGGCGACACCAGGCCCATACCGGTAACGACGACGCGACGACGCTGGCTCATATCGGATTCCTCGTGGATCTTGCGGCCGCGGCCCGCGGCAGGCGGGCGCATGCGGACCGGATACGCGCGGGGCCGCATGCGCGGCCCCGACACGGTCGACTGCAGGCGCGGGACTTACGCCTTGACGTGCGCCTTGACGTAGTCGATGGCCTGCTGCACCGAAGTGATCTTCTCGGCTTCCTCGTCCGGAATCTCGCACTCGAACTCTTCTTCCAGCGCCATCACCAGTTCGACGGTGTCCAGCGAGTCGGCGCCCAGGTCATCGACGAACGATGCGCTGTTGGTGACTTCCTCTTCCTTCACGCCGAGTTGTTCGACGACGATTTTCTTGACGCGTTCTTCGATGCTGCTCATGGATTCGCTCCAGACGGAGATGGGTGACATGTTGGAGATTGCCGACGCATGGCGAGGGCAAACCGGGGGATAGTGTAGTGGAAACCGGCGGCGCCGGGCAGGTTCGCCCAAACATCGCCGAATCAACCACTTACAACTAAATTCTGGTCACGGCATGTACATGCCGCCGTTGACGTGCAGGGTTTCGCCGGTGATGTAGCCGGCGGCGGGGCCGGCCAGGAACGCCACCGCGTTGGCGATGTCGGCCGGCTCGCCGAGGCGGCCCAGCGCGATCTGCTCGCCGAGCGCCTTCTTGGTCTCCTCGGGCAGGCCCTTGGTCATGTCCGTGGCGATGAAGCCCGGCGCGACCACGTTGACGGTCACGCCGCGGCTGCCGATCTCCTTCGCCAGCGACTTGGAGAAGGCGATGATGCCGGCCTTGGCGGCGGCGTAGTTGGCCTGGCCCGCGTTGCCGGTCACGCCGATCACCGAGGCGATGTTGATGATGCGGCCCTTGCGCGCCTTCATCATGCCGCGCATGACCGCCTTGGAGGTGCGATAGACGCTGGTGAGGTTGGTGTCGAGGATGGCCTGCCAGTCCTCGTCCTTCATCCGCATCAGCAGGTTGTCGCGGGTGATGCCTGCGTTGTTGACCAGGATGCTGACCGGCCCGAATTCCTTGGCGATGGCCTCCACCAGCGCCTCGACCGCGGCGCCGTCGGCGACGTCCAGTTCGCGCCCGTGCCCGCCCGCCGCGGCCAGGCGATCGCCGATGGCCTGCGCGCCGGCCGCCGTGGTGGCGGTGCCGATGACGGTGGCGCCGAGCGCCGCCAGTTGGTCGGCGATGGCCGCGCCGATGCCGCGGCTGGCGCCGGTGACCAGCGCGATTTCACCTTGCAGGGGTTTGCTCATTGGCAGTGTCCTCGAAAGCTCTTTTGGCCGCGGATGACGCGGATGACCACGGATGAAGCGACTCGCGTCGCCGGATGCGCCTTACCCGCGCGCATCCGCGCGATCCGTGGCAAGAATACCTATTGCCAGTCCGCCAGCGCGGCCTGGAAGTCGCCCACGCCGCCGATGGCGCGCGCGTCCAGGGCCTTGTCGATGCGCTTGACCAGGCCGGCGAGCACCTTGCCGGGGCCGCATTCGGCGATGCGCGTGGCACCGTTCGAAGCCAGCACCTGCACGCACTCGGTCCAGCGCACCGGCAGGTAGAGCTGGCGCACCAGCGCGTCGCGGATTGCATCCACGCCCGTGTGCACGCGGGCATCGACGTTCTGCACCACCGGCAGCGCGGGCTCGCGCCACGCCATGCCCGCCATCACCTCGGCCAGCCGGTTGGCGGCCTCGCGCATCAGCGGCGTGTGCGAAGGCACGCTGACGGCCAGCTTGACCACCTTGCGCACGCCGCGCTCGGTCAGCAACGCGATGGCGCGGTCCACGGCCCCGCTGTCGCCGCCGATCACGATCTGGCCCGGCGAATTGAAGTTGGCCGGCACCACCACCTTGCTGCCCGACGCCTGCGCGCACACCTCGGCCACCAGCGCGTCCTCGGCGCCGAGCACGGCGGCCATCGCGCCCACGCCTTCCGGCGCGGCGTCCTGCATCAGTTGCCCGCGCAGGCGCACCAGGTGCGCGCCGTCCTTCAGCGACAGCGCGCCGGCCGCGACCAGCGCGGTGTATTCGCCCAGGCTGTGGCCGGCCAGTTGCACAGGCTGCGCGCCGCCCTGCTGCCGCCACGCGCGCCACACGGCGATGCCGGCGGCCAGCAGGGCCGGCTGGGTATACTCGGTGCGGTTGAGCATCTCTTCCGGGCCGCCCTGCGACAGCGCCCACAGGTCCGTGCCCGCGCCCTCGGAAGCTTCCTCGAACGTCTCGCGCACGATGGAATGCAGTTCCGACAACTCGGCCAGCATGCCCGTCGATTGCGAGCCCTGGCCCGGGAAAACGAAAGCGAGTTGCGTGGAAGTCACTCGGACGCCCTGCTGGAAAACGAGCGGGGATGATACGGGCGAACCCACCGGATTGTCTGTACCAGTGCGTATGTATCGCGCCTGCGCCGGGGCGCGGGCCGGCGCTTCAGACCAGCGCCGTCAGCAGGTCCAGATCGCCGTCGCTTATCCAGTCCATCAGCAGCACGATGCCGAACAGCAGCGAGAAGCTGGTAGCCGCGTGCATGACGAAGATCGCATGCGCCAGCGCGCGCGCCGACCGCCCCAGCCGCCGGCTGACGCGCGCCAAGCCTTGCAGCCTGCCCGCGACGTGGTGCACCTGCGCATTGACGCCGGACGCTTCCATCAGCAGCCCTTCGCGCAGGACTTCGGTGAAGCGCAGCGGGCGCTCGTCGTAGTAGCGCGCCGTGCCGTAGGCGAACATCAGCCAGTCGCGGGCCTGCGCGTGCGGCAGTTCCATCACTTCGAGCGGGTCTTCCTCGAAGTCGATGAAGCCCACGTCGCGGCCGTCGAAGGTGATGTTGCGCGGCACCGGCTGGCCGAGATACGCGCCCTGGGCGTGGACGCGACGGATGGCCTCGATGGCGGCGCCCACGAGCCGGTCCACGCGCTCGGCATCGTTGGCGGCGTCACGCAGGTGCGAGGCCAGCGACGGCCCCAGGTCCTCCAGGATCAGCGAATGCCTGCCCTGCCCCAGCACCTGCGGCACCCGCACGTGCTGGCGACGCAGTTCGTCCAGGCGCCGCGCTTCGGTCTGTCGGGCCTGCTCGCCGACATGGTGCGGCGGCGGCTTCAGCGCGGCCATGTCCAGGCCGGTCGCCACGCGATCGAGCAGGCGCAGCACGGTGCGACGGCTGTGGGTGTCGCCGTACTGCTTGAGCCAGGCGCGGCGGCCGTCGATGAGGAGGGGTTCGACCATTGCGGAAAAATAACGCCACCGCTCCGCCGCATGTGTCATGCGGTGGATTTCATGCCGGGTGGCGTTCAGGCTGCGGCCCGCACCGGACCGCATGCGCGGTACGGACTCAGTAGCGCAGCAGCGCCGAGCCCCAGGTGAAACCGCCGCCGAACGCTTCCAGCAGCAGCAACTGGCCGCGCTGGATGCGCCCGGAGCGGACGGCCGCGTCCAGCGCCAGCGGCACCGAGCCGGAGGAGGTGTTGCCGTGCTTGTCGACGGTCACGATGACCTGGTCCATCGACATGTCCAGGCGCCTGGCCGTGGCTTCGATGATGCGCAGGTTGGCCTGGTGCGGGATCAGCCAGTCCAGGTCGTGCTTGTCCAGGCCGTTGGCGTCCAGCGTCTCGTCGACGACGCCGTCCAGCGCCTTGACGGCGTACTTGAAGACGTCGTTGCCCTTCATGTGGATGTGGATGCCGTTGTTGGGCTCTTCCGGCTTGAAGCCGCTGGACACGCCCACCGGGTTCCACAGCAGTTCCTTCTTGCTGCCATCGGCATGCAGGTGGGTGCTGAGGATGCCGGTGTCGCCGTCGGCCTTGAGCACGGCGGCGCCGGCGCCGTCGCCGAACAGCACGCAGGTGGTGCGCTCGGTCCAGTCGACGATGCGGCTGAGGGTCTCGGTGCCGATCACCAGCGCCGTCTTGACGTCGCCGGAGCGGATGAACTTGTCGGCCACGCTGAGCGCGTAGATGAAGCCCGAACAGGCGGCGTTGACGTCCAGCGCGGCGCAACCGTTGGCGCCCAGGCGCGCCTGGATCAGGCAGGCCGTGGAGGGGAACACCAGGTCGGGCGTGGTCGTGCCAACCACGATCATGTCGATCTCGGAAGCGTCCACGCCGGCGGCTTCCATCGCGCGCAGGGCGGCGTGGTAGCCCAGGTCGCCGGCGGTCTCGCCTTCGGCGGCGATGTGACGCTCGCGGATGCCGGTGCGGGACTGGATCCACTCATCGCTGGTGTCGACCATCTTCGACAGGTCGTCGTTGGTCAGCACCTTCTCGGGCAGATAGCTGCCCGTCCCGGCGATGCGCGCGTAAATGCGCCCCTTGTTGCCCGGCTCGCTCATGCACGCTCCCATTGCGGGCCCGCGCAGGGGCCCCGGTTGTCATCGATCATGCGGAAGGCGCGCGCGGCGCGCCGCACCACGGATCAATCCTCGTCGACCGCCGCGGTCTTGGTGGCAATGACCTTCTTGCCGCGGTAGTAGCCGTCGGCGGTGACGTGGTGGCGCAGGTGGGTCTCGCCGGAGGTCGGGTCGGTGGAAAGCTGCTTGGCGGTCAGCGCGTCGTGCGAACGGCGCTGGCCACGGCGGGACGGGGTGACACGGGATTTCTGCACAGCCATGGGATTGCTCCAACTCTCGATTCTGTAGGTGAACCTTGCGGTTCGTGTTGCCAGACCGCCGCAGCGGCTAGTTCTTCTTCAGCGAGGCCAGCGCCGCGAACGGGCTGGCCTTGGCCACTTCTTCTTCCTGCGCGGGCCAGTCGCGTTCCACCGCGTCCGACTCCGGCGACATCGGCACCACCGGCACGGCCAGGACCAGTTCGTCCTCGACCATCTCGGCGGGCCGCAGCAGGCCGTCCTCCGGCACCAGCAGCGCCTCGTAGCCGGGCGGCAGGGCGGATTCCTCCGCCTCGTCGCGCACCAGCCCCAGCCGTTGCCCGATGACCACCGGCAGCACGAACCGCTCCAGGCTGCGCTGGCACACCAGCGGCAATCCGGCCTCGATCCGCAGCTCCACGTAGGGCACCTGCAGCGCGTCGCGATCGAACTGCATGCTGTACCGCACTTCGTCGCCCTTGGCATCGACCAGCAGGCCACGCAGGCGCGTCAAGGCGGACAAAGGCAGCCGGCCCTCGAAATGGCGCCGGGCCGCGACCATGCGCCAAGCATCCAGTGTCTCGGGTACGTTCGCGGACATAAGCCGCTGAATGTTAAGGACTCGCCCCGGTACTGTCAAACACGGACGCGGCCCGGCCCGACTTGCCCTGCGCCCGCCGGACCGGCAGACTCCGCGGCCCCCCATCGCCGCTTCCGCCATGCCGCTGCTGCTCGCCTCCACCTCCCGTTACCGCCGCGAACTGCTGGAGCGCCTGCACCTGCCTTTCCGCATCGCCCGGCCGGAGGTGGAAGAGACCCCACTGGACGGCGAGCCGGTCCCGGCCCTGGCCACGCGGCTCGCGCGCGCCAAGGCCGAGGCCATCGCCCGCCAGCAGCCGGGGATCTGGGTGATCGGCTCGGACCAGGCGGCGGAACTGGACGGCCTGCCGCTGGGCAAGCCCGGCCACCGCGAGGCGGCCGTGGCGCAACTGGCCGCCATGTCAGGGCGCTCGGTGCGCTTCCACACCGCCGTCAGCCTGGTGGGCGACGGCGAAGCCTTCGACGCGCTGGACACCACCACGGTCCGCTTCCGCCCGCTGGACGCCGAAGAGATCGAGCGCTACGTGGACATCGAGCAGCCCTTCGACTGCGCCGGCAGCTTCAAGTGCGAAGGGCTCGGCATCGCCCTGTTCGAGGCCATCGAATCGAGCGATCCCACCGCGCTGGTCGGCCTGCCGCTGATCGCCGTCGCCCGCCTGCTGCGTCAGGCCGGGTTCGCCCTGCCCTGACGCCCGCCCGGAAACCGGCCCTAGCGCAGCCGCACCGGCTGCTCGGCCCAGTCCTCCACGCTGCCGTCGCCGCCGGTGATGCGCAGCCCCAGCCAGTGCCGCCCCGGCGGCAGCGCGCCCGCATCGACATCGGCGCCGAACTGCACCCGCGGCAGGCGCGGGTCGCGCGAGGCGCCCTTCAGGAATTCCGATTGCAGCCAGGTGTTCTCGCCGAAGCGCGACGCCTGCGCGACCACGCGGCCGTCGAGCGTCACCTCGACCTTGGCCACGCCCGCCACGTCCTTCACCGCCCAGCCGGCGACGGTGAAACGGCGCTCGACGCTTTCTCCCGGGACCGGCGCGTCGACATGGGCCAGCGCCGGCGCCACGCAGGGCCCCTGCCCGCGCTGCGCGGGCAGCACGAACAACAGGAAGCGGCGCGCGCCATGGTCGATGTTGACCACGCGCGGCGGCGGCAACGGGCCGACCGTCCGGCAAAGCTGCTGGTAGTGCGCGAGCAGCGCGCTGAACTTCACGTCGGTGGCGGCGACCACCAGCAGCAGCGGCCGGTCGCGCGCGCCGTCATGCTGCAATCCCCATAGCTGCAACTGCGGCGCACGGCCATGCTTGCGGTTGAGCGGATGGTCGAGTACGGGGATGCGCGGATCGCCCAGGGCGAAGCCCAGTTCGGCGCCGGTCTTGAAGCTGTCGGCCAGCAGCGGCGTGCCCGCCGGCAAGTCCGCGCGCGCCTGTTGCACGGCGGCGGCCAGTTCGTCCCAGCCGGCGAAATTCTCGGGGTAGTACTTGTCGCCCGCCAATTGCGCGCGCACCGCCGGCTGCGCCATCGCCAGGTAGTACCCCAGCATCAGCACGCCGCCCAGGCCGGCCATCGCCCACGTCAGCCGCTGCCGCCGCAGCGGCCATTCGCGCAGCAGCAGCGGCACGATGGCGAGCAGCGCGAGGTAGCCGGGCAAGGGCCAGTGGAAACTGACCCGCTCGTTGTCGGCGAAGAATCCCAGCACGAAGAAGCCCGCCGTGGACACCGCGCCCAGCAGTGCGAAGTAGCGCCATTGCGGCGTCGCCCCCGCTTCGCCGCGCACGCCGCGCACGCCCGCGACCAGCATGGCCCAGAACAGCAGCGGCGTGACCATCGCCGCCTGCACCAGCACGAAGCGCAGGCCGTCGCCGTGGAACGCCCAGGGGTGGCGGTCGAGCAACTGGAAGCGCAGGCCGGCGTCGGCGTATTCCAGGTTCCAGGCCAGCAGCGGCGCCCACGCCGCCATGCCCGCGGCCAGCGCCACCCACACGCGCGGATCGCGCAGGATGCGCCGCCCCTGCGGCAGCCACAGCAGCGCCAGCAGGCCCACGCCGATCACGCCGAGGAACCGGTAGTGGCTGAGCCCGCCGACGATCAGCCCCAGCGCCAGTTCCGCGGCCGAGGCCGCGTCCACTTCGCGCAGCAACCGTGCGCCCGCGTCCGCGCACAGCACCGTCGCCACCGCCATCGGCACGTCCGGCAGCGCCAGGATGCCCAGCGTGCCCGACAGCGGCATCAGCACGGCCAGGCTGCCGGCCTGCCAGCCGACGACGGCGCCGAACCAGTGCGCCGCACTGCGCGCCACCAGCCATGGCAGCAACGCGGCCAGCAACAGGAACGGCGTGCGCAGCCCCAGCACGTGGTCGCCGGCGAACTCGACGCCCAGCCGCGCCAGCCACGCCGTCAGGCCGGGCAGGTCGGAATACGCGGCCGCCAGGTGCTGGCCTTCCTGCCAGTAGAAGGCTTCGTCGACGAACAGCGGCAACCGCGCGGCGATGGCGACCTTGACCACGACCGCCACCGCCCACACGGCCAGGAACCATCGGCGGGCGCGTTGTTCTTCCTGCATCTGGCTACACTTCCCTCGAATCCATCACCGGCAGCCGAGCGCGCGATGTCCGCCATTCCCAGCACACCTCCTATGCTATCCGAAGCCCTGTCCGGCGCCCTCGCGCGCGCGCAGGCGCAGGTCAACGCGCTGGTGCTGGGCAAGGCGCACGAGGTGCGGCTGGCGTTCGTGGCCCTGCTGTCCGAGGGCCACCTGCTGATCGAGGACCTGCCCGGGCTGGGCAAGACCACGCTGGCGCACGCGATGGCCGCCACCCTGGGGCTGGGCTTCCAGCGCGTGCAGTTCACCTCCGACCTGCTGCCGGCCGACGTGCTCGGCGTGTCCATCTACGATGCTCAGGCCGGCGGCTTCGCCTTCCATCCCGGCCCGGTGTTCACCAACGTGCTGCTGGCCGATGAGATCAACCGCGCACCGCCGCGCACGCAGAGCGCGCTGCTGGAAGCGATGGCCGAACACCAGGTGACCATCGACGGCACCACGCGCGCGCTGCCGGAGCCGTTCTTCGTGATCGCCACGCAGAACCCGGTGGACCTGTCGGGCACCTATCCGCTGCCCGACTCGCAACTGGACCGCTTCCTGCTGCGGCTGGCGCTGGGCTATCCCGGCCCCGAGGCCGAACGCGCGCTGCTGGCCGGCAGCGACCGCCGCGAGATGATCGCGCAGGCGCTGCCGCTGCTGTCGTCCGACGACGTGCTGGCGCTGCGGGAGGCGGTCGGCCGCGTGCATGCCAGCGATGCGCTGGTCGGCTACGTGCAGGCCCTGCTGGCGCGCAGCCGCCAGCATCCCGGCGTGCGCGTGGGCCTGTCGCCGCGCGCCGGCATCGCCCTGCTGCGCGCGGCGCGCGCTTACGCGCTGCTGCTGGGCCGCGGACACGTGCTGCCCGACGACGTGCAGGCCCTGTTCGGCGCGGTCGCCGCACACCGCCTGGTGCCCGAAGCCGAATCGGTCTCGTCCGCCGCGCTGGCCAAGGCGATCCTGCACGCGGTCCCGGTGGACTGAACCGATGGCGGACACGCCACGCGCCCGGCTCGCCCGGCGCTTCGCACGGCTGGCGCGGCCACGGGCGCCGGAAACGCTGCCGGTGCGGCTGGACCGCCGGCGCATCTACGTGCTGCCCACCCGCTTCGGCCTGTTCTTCGCCGCGCTGGTCTTCGCCATGGCACTGGGCGCGCTGAACTACAACAACAACCCGGCGCTGCTGCTGGCGCTGCTGCTGGGCGCGACCGCGATGGCCAGCCTGATCTTCGCCCACCTGCAACTGGCCGGGCTGCGGGTGGAAGGGTTCTCGGCCGATCCGGTCCACGCCGGCCTGCCGCTGCACCTGCAGGTGGCGCTGTCGGCGCGCGACGGCCGCCTGCGGCGCGGGCTGCGCCTGCAGGCCGGGGACCGCGGCACCCACGTCGCCCTGCCACCGGACGAAGGCACCGCCGTAGCCGGCCTCGACCTGCCCACGGCGCGGCGCGGCTGGCACACGCACCGGGTGCGCCTGTCCACCACCCAGCCGCTCGGGCTGGCGCTGGCCTGGGCGTGGATCTGGCCCGACACGCCGCTGCTGGTGTACCCGGCGCCCGAGCCGCAGGGGCCGCCCTTGCCCGAGGCATCGGGGAACGGCACGCAGGCGCGCCTGGACCCCGCCGGCGACGAGGTCCACCACCTGCGCGCCTACCGCCCCGGCGACGCGCGCCGGGCCATCGCCTGGAAACCCACCGCCCGGCGCGGCGCCTTGCTGGTGCGCGAATACGAACGCCCGCTGGGCGCGGAAGTGACGCTGGACTGGAACGCCCTCGCCACGCTCGCGCACGAAGCGCGGATCCGCCGGCTCGCCCACTGGGTGGAACTGGCCGAACGCGAAGGGCGCCGCTATCGCCTGCTCGTGCCCGGCCAGCCGCCGCTGGGGCCGGGACGCGGCGCTTCCCATCGCCATGCCTGCCTGCGCGCGCTCGCGCTGCTGCCCGATGCGCACTGACGCCCCGCGCACGCTGGACACCGGCAGCCGGTGGTGGACGCTGGCCGCGGCCGGGCTGTGCCTGCTGGCCTTGCTGGTCCAGTTGCCGGCTGCGCTGGCGTGGGGGCTGGGCCTGGCCGGCACGGCGCTGACCGCGGCGTCCTGGCGGCGGCCGATGCCCGGGATGCTGCGCCTGCTGCTGGCGCTGGCGATGCTGGCCGCGGTGATGGCGGTGATGGGCTTCCAGATCGGCCGCGACACCGGCTGCGCGCTATTGGCGGCGATGCTGGCGCTCAAGCCCACCGAGACCCGCAGCCTGCGCGACCACCGCAGCCTGCTGGGCTTCGCGCTGTTCGCGCCGTTCGCTGCGTTCCTGCTGGACCAGGGGCCGCTGGCGATGGTGCTGGGCCTGTGCGCGGTGCTGAGCGGACTGGTCGCCCTGCAACGCCTGACCGATGCCGAAGCGCAGGCCTTCGACGGCGGCCCGGCGCCGCTGCGGCGCATGCTGCTGGTCGGCAGGCTGGTACTGATCGGCCTGCCGCTGCTGCTGGCGGCCTTCTGGTTGTTCCCACGCTTCCCCTCGCCGCTGTGGGGCGTGCCCGAACGCGCGCTGTCTCTGCCCGGCCTGAGCGACGAGATGTCGCCCGGCGGCTGGGTCGACCTGATGGCCGACGACACTCCCGCCCTGCGCGCGCAGTTCTTCGGGGCGACGCCACGGCCGGACCAGATGTACTGGCGCGGCCCGGTGCTGGACCGCTACGACGGGCGCACCTGGACCCGTTCGCCGTGGCTGCGGCACCTGCCGTTGCCGGCGACGACGCGCACCGGCCCGGTCTGGGACTACCAAGTGGACATCGAAGCCAGCGACCGCCGCGATCTGGTGGCGCTGGACCTGCCGGTCGGCGCACCGGGGGGCGCCGATCTGGCCGCCGACTACGGCATGGCGACGCGGACGCCGTTGAGTTCGCTGACGCGCTGGCGCCTGAGGTCGTCGGCGCCCGCCAGTTTCGAACCCGATCTGCCAGAGTTGCAGCGCCGGATGGCGCTGCAACTGCCGCCGGGCTTCAACCCGCGCACGCAGGCGCTGGCCCGCCGCTGGCGGCAGGCGGCCGGCGCGAACGATGCCGCCCTGGTGCAGCGCGCGCTGGACTGGGTCCATGCCGAGTTCGCCTACACCCTGGACACGCCCCTGCCCGGCCGCCATGCCGTGGACGAATTCCTGTTCGACCAGAAGCAGGGCTATTGCGAACACTTCAGCTCCGCCTTCGTCGTGCTGATGCGCGCGGCCGGCATCCCCGCACGGGTGGTCACCGGCTACGCGGGCGGCCGCTACAACCCGCTGGGCAGCTACTGGATCGTGCGCCGGATGGATGCGCACGCCTGGGCCGAAGTGTGGCTGCCGGAGCGCGGCTGGGTCCGGGTGGACCCCACCGCCGCGGTCGCGCCGGAGCGCGTCTACGACACACTGGAGGATCGCCTCGCGCGCGGCGGCGGCGTCGCCGGCCGGTTGATCTCGCTGGAAGGGCTGGGCCAGGTCGGCGACTGGTTGCGGCGCGGCTGGAACGACCTGGTGCTGGGCTTCAACGCCGACCGCCAGACCCGGCTGCTGGAGCGGCTGGGCGCCCGCGGACTGGGCCAGGCCGGGCTGGCTGCGCTGTTCGGACTGTCCGCCCTGCTGGCGCTGGGATGGATGGCGTGGTGGCTGGCGCGCGGCGAACGCGAACGCGACCCACTGCTGCGCGCCTGGCACCGTCTGGGCGCACGCTACGCCCGCCTGGGCCTGGGGCGCGAACCCTGCGAGACCGCCGACGACTGGTCGCAGCGCGTCGACGCACGGCGGTCCCGGGGCGACGATGCACTGCGTTCGCTCAGCCGGCGTTTCGCCGCCGCGCGATACGCTCTGGACGAGGGGGATCACCGCGCACTGATCGAAGACCTGCGCCGGCACCGCCCATGAATCACTGGAGACTGGCCATGAACCTTCGTTTCGCTATCCTCGCCGCCGTCGCACTGCTGTCCGCCTGCGCCACGGCCCCCAAGCCCCTGCAGGGCGCCTTCACCCAGGTCAATCCGCGCGATTCGGTCGCCGCCCCGCAGGTCGGTGCGCCGGTGCGCTGGGGCGGCCGCATCATCACTACTACGCCCGGCCCCAACAACACCTGCTTCCAGTTGGTGTCGCGACCGCTGGCCGCCACGGGCCGGCCGCTGAGCACGGCGCCGGACGCCAACGACGGCCGCTTCATCGCCTGCCGCGCTGGCTTCTACGATCCGGCGGTCTTCGCCGAAGGCCGCGAAGTGACCTTCGTCGGCCGCATCGAAGGCTACGAGACCACCCGCATCGGCGACTACGACTACCAGTTGCCGCGCGTGGCCGCCGACGTCGTCTACCTGTGGCCGGAAGTGCGCGAAGTGGAAGTGCGGCCCTACCCCTACTACCGCGATCCCTTCTGGGGCCCGCGCTGGGGTTGGGGCGGCTGGTGGTGGTGAGTCCCGCCACCTGAGCGCCATGGAAAAGCCGCCCTCGGGCGGCTTTTTCCGTTACGGCCCTGCCGCCGCGTCAGGGCGTGCCGAAATGCCCCAGCGGCGCGCCGGCCAACAGATGCAGGTGGATGTGGAACACGGTCTGCCCGGCATGCTCGCGGCAGTTCATCACGATCCGGTAGCCGTCCTGTGCGAAACCCTCGCGGCGCGCGTATTCCGCCGCCGCCAACGCCAGCTTGCCGATCAGGTGCACTTGTTCCGGCCGCACGTCGTCCAGGGTCGGGATGGCCTCGTGCTTGGGGATGAAGAGCACGTGCACCGGCGCCTGCGGCGCGATGTCCTTGAAGCCCAGCACGTCCGCGTCTTCGTAGACGATGGTGGCCGGGATCTCGCGGCGGATGATCTTGGCGAAGATGGTGTCGGTCATGGGGAATGCGGTCTCGGATGCGGGACCCGGCAAGCATAGCGCCCGCGGCGCCTGGCGAAGGCGGCAGCGCCGTCATCCATCAAGGCCGAATCGTGAGCCCCGGATTCCTTCTGGCCCTCAAGGCATCTCGCTGCGGCCGCCGAAGGCGTGCGCCAGCGTGCCGCGGTCCACGTATTCCAGTTCGCCGCCCAGCGGCACGCCGTGGGCGAGCCGGCTGGGGCGCACGCCGTGCTGGCGTGCGAGCTGCGCCAGATAGTGCGCGGTGGCCTCGCCTTCCACGGTGGGATTGGTGGCGATGATCAGCTCGGTCACCTCGCCCTCGCCCAGTCGCGCCGCGAGCTGGTCCAGCCCGAGTTCGCGCGGGCCGATGCCGTCCAGCGGCGACAGCCGCCCCTGCAATACGAAATAGACGCCGCGGTAGCCGGTGGCCTGCTCGATCGCCAGCCGGTCCGACGGCGATTCCACCGCGCATAGCTGGTGCCGGTCGCGGCTGGCGCTGGCGCAGATCGCGCAGGTGTCCGATTCGGTGAAGTCGCGGCACTGGCGGCAATGGCCGACCCGCTCCAGCGCCTCGGCCAGCACGCCGGCCAGGCGCTTGCCGCCCTCCCGCTCGCGGTCCAGCAGGTGGTAGGCCATGCGCTGCGCGGTCTTCTGCCCGACCCCAGGCAGCACGCGCAGCGATTCGATCAGTTGTTCGAGCAGGGTGGACATGCGGGCGCCGGGGATTCGTCAGCGGAGACGCGGGATGCGCAGACGCGGGCATCGCCGGCCGGCCTTGCGTCCGGCCGCGGCGGCTCCCTCTTCCCTCTCCCGCATCCCGGCCTTCAGAACGGCAGCTTCATGCCCGCCGGCAGCGGCATGCCGGCGGTGGCCGCGCCCATGCGCGCCTTGGATTCGGCGTCGACCTTGTTGGAAGCGTCGTTGAAGGCGGCGGCGATCAGGTCCTCCAGCATCTCGGCGTCGGACAGCACCGACGGGTCGATGCGCACCTTGCGGCATTCCTTGGCGCCGGTCAGGGTCACGCTGACCATGCCGCCGCCGGCGTTGCCGGTCACTTCCAGCTTGGCGAGTTCTTCCTGGGCGCGCTGCAGGTTCTCCTGCATCTTCTGCGCCTGCTGCATCAGTTGGGCGATGTTTCCACGCATGTCACGATCACTCTTCGTAAGGACGGATGGAATCCGGGACGACCCGTGCGCCGTGCTGGTGGATCAGGCGCTGCACGTCCGGATGGTTCATGAAGGTCTCCTCGGCCGCGCTCTGGCGCTCGCCGCGCTGGCGCTGGCTGCGCTCCTTCAGCGTTTCGCCTTCGCCGGCCACGGCGACGAAGGCCAGCCTGGGCGCTAGGCCGTAGCGCGCGGCGATGGCCTCGGACAGTTCGCGCTCGGCGCGCTCGGAGCGCAGGTAGTCGAAGCCGTTCTCCAGCGCCAGCCGGAGCACGCCGTTGGCGTAGCCGGCGAAGGAGGCGTTCTCGACCAGTTGCTTGCCGACGCCCTTCAGACCGCTGCTGGCGGCGAAGTGCAGCCAGGTCTCGGCATCGGTGATGCCGATGTCGGCCGGCATGAAGGAAGTGGCGGCCGGCGGCGCGCTGGCGGCCTCGGGGGCCGGCGGCGGCTCGGGTTCGGCGAGAACCGGCGCCGGAGTCGGCGCAGCCGGCTGCGGCGGCTGTGGTTGTTGCTGCGGCGGTTGTTGCGACGGACGGGCTTGCGACGACTGCGCCTGCGGTGGCGATGGCTGCGGCGGTTGCGGCTGCGCCTGGACGGCCACCGCCGGCGGTTCGGCCTGGCGGGAAGTCTCCATCGCCGCGGCTGGCGCGGCCGCCGATGTTGCCGCCGATGCCGCGGAACGGCCTTCGCCGCGCATTTCGCCCGCCTGCGCGGGCCGGAACGCCAGCATGCGCAGCACGCTCATCTCGAAACCGGCGCGCCCGCTCGGGGCCAGGTGCAGATCGCGGCGGCCGTTGAGGGCCATCTGGTACCAAAGCTGCACCACTTCCGGGCGCAACTGCCGGGCGAAGTCGTCCACCGCCACGCCATCGGACTCGACCGAGGCCGATGGCACCAACTGGCGCACCTGGATGCGGTGCAGCGCTTCGGCCAGCGCGTCCAGTACCCCGCTCCAGTCGGGCGAGAAATCGGCCAGCGCCGCGACCACCTCCAGCAGCGATTCGCCGTCGCCACGCGCCAGCGCGTCGAGCATCACCCCTACCTGGGTGCGGTCCACCGTGCCCAGCATAGTGCGCACGCCGTCCTCGCACAGCGCGCCGCCAGCGTAGGCGATGGCCTGGTCCAGCAGCGACAGGCCGTCGCGCAGACTGCCGTCGGCGGCCCGGGCGATCTGGCGGATCGCGCCTTCGTCGGCCTCGATGCCCTCGGCGCCGAGGATCCGGCCGATCTGGCCGGCGATCTGCGGCTCTTCCAGCCGCTTCAGGTTGAACTGCAGGCAGCGCGACAGCACGGTGACCGGCAGCTTCTGCGGGTCGGTGGTGGCCAGCAGGAACTTCACGTGCTCCGGCGGCTCCTCCAGCGTCTTCAGCAGCGCGTTGAACGCCGCCTTGGACAGCATGTGCACTTCGTCGATCAGGTAGACCTTGAAGTTGCCGCGCGAAGGCATGTACTGCGCGTTCTCGATCACCTCGCGCACGTCGTCCACGCCGGTGTTGGAGGCCGCGTCGATCTCCAGCAGGTCGATGTAGCGGCCGGCGTCGATGTCCAGGCAGGCCGCGCACTGGCCGCAGGGATCGGCGCTGGTGCCCTTCTCGCAGTTCAGCGACTTGGCGAAGATGCGGGCGATGGTGGTCTTGCCCACGCCGCGCGTGCCGGTGAACAGGAAGGCGTGGTGGACGCGGCCACTATCCAGGGCGTTGGTCAGCGCGCGGACCACGTGCTCCTGGCCCACCAGTTCGGCGAAACGCTTGGGGCGCCACTTGCGGGCGAGGACGAGGTAGGACATGCCGCCATTGTGCCACGCCGGCCAAGCCCGACCCGGCCACATGGCGCCCGGCGCGCGTTTACTTGTCGCCCGCCCCGCCGGAGGCTAGAATTCACGCCCCTGAAAGCGGCCGCAAGTCCGGGTTCAGGTCCCGGAGAGGTGTCCGAGTGGTTGAAGGAGCACGCCTGGAAAGTGTGTAAGCGTCTAAACCGCGCTTCGGGGGTTCGAATCCCCCTCTCTCCGCCAGTTCATAAGCCGTTGATTCGTCAACGGCTTTTTTATTGAATCTGGGGGTGCGCAGGATGCAGTTCGGAACACATTTCCATGCGCATCCCTCATCACCTAGTTCGATCCTCGTCCGGCCTCTGGTCCTTCCGTCAACGGGTCCCCACCGACCTGCATGACCTGCTTGGCCAACGCACTCTCAAGCGCACCCTTCGCACCTACGCCCTGCCCGAAGCCAGGCTACGCGCCTTGGTGCTGGCGTCCCGCTATGCTCAGGCCTTCGACGCACTGAGAGTGAGGGGCCGGCATATGGACAAGCTCGGCAAGAAGGAAGCCGACGAGCTGATCGCTCGTCTGACGCAGACCGAAGGCCTCAAGGATCTAACGCTTCATCGGACCCGTGCCCCGGACGGAACGGTCAGCGAGCGATGGCAGATCGACACGGACGAAGATTTGCGCCTCTTCCGACAGGCTCAACGCGAATCCGACGACCCGCTCTTAGATGCGGTCAACTCGCCCTTGTCGCCCCGTGACTTCGCCGCAGCCCGTGCCCAAATCACTCCCATCACCCTAGAGGACGCCCGAGACGGGTGGTTGGCCAGTCTGAAAGGCAGCACTCTGCCCAAGACCCTCGTCATCAAAAAGACAGCGGCAGAGGCCCTGGTCCGATATCTGGGGGGCGAGACCCAACTGCGCACCGTGACCCGCACGGATCTGGCTAAGTGGTATCAGCACATGCGGGATGAGGGGGCGTCGACCCCTACCCTCACGAACAAGCAATCCTATGTGGGGGGGAAAGGGGGACTCTTCGATTGGGCCATGGCCTCCGGTTACTACCCCCGCGGCGACAACCCCGGCGCAGGCCATGTTTCCTACTCAACCCGGGAGAAGCGGGCTCGGCGCAAATTCGGCTTTAAAGCCTATGACCCGTCCCAGATCCAAGCCCTGTTTGCACCAGCGGCGTTCGAGGCCTTGGCTCTGTCGGCCAGATGGGCGGCCATCATCGGGCTCTACACGGGCGCAAGGGCCTCGGAGGTCGGCCAACTCCTGGCCACCGACGTCACTAAAGATGACGGCGTGCTCTGCGTCCGCATCTCGGATGAGGGCGAGCACCAGAAAGTGAAAACGGAAGTCAGTCTTCGCTCCGTGCCCGTGCATCCGGACTTGCTGGCACTAGGTTTCGGGGATTGGATCGATAGCCTTCGATCGGCTGGCGCCGAGCGATTGTTCCCCGCTGCCAAGGCAAATGCGAAAAATGGGCAGGGGAACTGGATCACGAAGTCATTTAGCCGCCACCTGGAACACGTGGGAAAGAACTGGCCCGCAGGCAAGCGGGGGTTTCACTCGTTGAGGAAGACCGTCATTCAATCCCTTCAAGGCGCTGGCGTGCCATCAGAACTGCGCGCCTAACTGGTAGGACACGAGCTTGATGATGAACACCACTCCACATACAGCCGAGACTTCACCGTGCGGGAAAAGCTTCATGGGCTCGGTCCCACTACTCCGGGACTTGCCGCGCTTGATTTCGGATTGAACCTGCCTGCGCTCGCTCAACTGCTACTCGATACCGCTCCGAGTCCGCGTGCTGGACGCAAGCGCTTGGTAAATAAATGAACCATCAGGCTAAATAGAAGAAGTGTGAATAAGTTCCGGAGTATTAACTTGCGCAAATCGTAAATGCTGTTTGGCTACGAGTCCCTCCCCTGCAGCAGGACTGCCCATGCCCGACGCACAAATCCGCATCGCCGCTCAACTCTTGAGTGGAAGCCTCCATCGAGTGAGAAGCCTTAGCGCTGACGAGCGAACGGAAGATCTTCGGCTCGCGCTTGAACTCGCAGAGGAGCTTCTTCGGCAACGCGGACACGGTGTCCCGACTTTTGAGAACTCACCGCCCACGTCCGATCTCCATCCCACGGTCACAGCAACGAAAGAGCGCCTCATCGAACGCGAGCCGCTTGCTCCCCTAGACACGCTCCTCGCCAATCGGCGTGGGCGAGCGCTGGAGCCTGCTGAGAAGCCGAACCGGAAAGGACCTACGGTCCACTGAGGTCGCTGCGCCCTTGTCCATAAGAACGCCCCGCTTAGCGGGGCGTTATCGTTTTAATGCAGACGAGGCGAACGGGGTGGCTGCGTCTTCTGGCTCGCCTTGAGCTTGGACGCGTCGACGGGTCCGAAAGCAGGCGCGAGGGCATCGGACTCGATGGGATAGCTTTTGAGCATCTGTCCGCTCCAGTCCTCAACCGCCTCTACAGCGCTCACCAGCCGTTGTTCGCATGCGGCAGCGGCCCCGGATGACAGGGCCTCCCTGGCGACTTTCAACGCGGCCAGGCGCTGTTCGATCGCGGCCAGCCGCCGGCCTCGCCGCCTCGCCCATTCCTTCTCAGTCCCGTCGCTCGGCTTGGGGTTGTTCTCCACGAACTCCTCGAGCGCGTGCTCTGCGCGGTGGAGCAGCTTGAGCGCGTGCCGCTCGGCCAACAGCCGCCGCTTCCACTCCGTGGCCCATCGGCGAAGCGACTTGAGCCGCTTGACCAACTCGCGCAGGTCAGTGCGCAGGCACGAATGATCGGCAAAGGCAGCAAGGCGGCTGGCGCGTTCCTCGAGGAAACGACGGGTGTTCTTTAGCACATCGATGACCGTTGCCAATGCGTCATCAAGCCACAGGTGGAGCGCCTCACCGAATAGGTCACGTGCCGAAGGACCTGGCGACCGAGGAGGCACGGTGATCTGCCCGACGGTCAGATCGACGATCCCGTGGACTCCGCAGATCCTCCCACCTCCGGGCAGCGTCAAGTCGACCCCACGCTGGTTCGCTCTCCGGCGATCGCGGCGAGCTTGCTCTAGACCGTGACCATCCGTCGATGCAATTGCCCTACCCTCCCGCTCGAAGGTCTCCAGGAGCTTCTCAAGCTGATCGTCGTTCTCTTCTTGGATTATGGCATTGCGTTCGGCGCGCTCCGAGTCTCCTCCTCGGCGGGCCAAGGCCGATGCGTTCTTGCCGACGTGTTTCGTGGGACGGCGACTCAGAAGCGCGGCGGACACCACGTCGCCTCGGGCCACGGCGGCTGCGGCTTGGGCTTCAAGGCTTCGGTGATCCACCTGAATACCTACCTCCGCCGCAGCAAGGTGGGCGTTGGTCACCCGAGCCACCATTTCCCGCACCCATTCGATTTCGGCCCTCCCCGCCGGCCCGCCGTCTAGTTCTCTGGTCTTGTCCGCCAACCCATCGGCATCGAGTCGGCGGGTGGTGGCGAGGATGTGTAAGTGCCAGTTCAAGCCGCCTTTAGCGCCCGGCGAGTGGATGCTCGCCTGGGCGGCGAACTGGTAACGGTCGACCAAGGCGCGGGTGAGCTCTGCAGCGAGCGCTGATCGTTGATCGCCGTTGAGTTCGTGCGGCAGCGCAACTTCGAACTCACGGGCAACGGTCGCGTCTTTGCGCCGCTCTGCGTGCTCGGCTGCACACCAGAGCCGCGCGGGAACCATCGACCAATCCGGGGCATCGGTCGGAACAACGCAGCGGGTCTCCACGACCCCACCGCGCCGGCGGTAGTCGTGCCGCAAGCCGGTCTTCTCGTCAACGAGAAGCAGGCCGGCGCGATAGGCGGCAGCGGCGACCGACGAATGGCCTTTGGCGCGGCTGAAGGTTTTGACGCGGGCGTGGTAGATGGCCATTGGAGCTCCTGCTTGTGCTCCGCTCTTTATGCCGTGGCTTTCTGCTTTGGCAAGCGCGAAAAGCGGTTGGGGTCCAAGGGGCGAAGCCCTTTGCGCACGCGTCCGTCAGGACGCCTAAGTGCGCTATTCGCATTTCTCCTTTGCGCCGGATTTCAGGGAAAAGTTGCAATCGCGCAATTGCAGCACCGCTATAGCAGATGGCTTGACGGACGCAAAAACCTTGCTTGACTGAGGGCACCTTAGATGGAGAAAAATATGACTTCGACGAATCACTATCGCGATCAAATTCAACGCGCCACCAGCCGCTTGGCACAGCTTCAGGCGAGGGAGTTCCTTGACCGCCAACGGCAAGAAGCCAAGGAAAAAGAAATCAAGCGACGCGACGAAGCTAGGCGAAGGCGCGAGGTGGCGGAACTGGTCTTCTTGGCTTGCGCCCAAGACCTTCCAGACGATGAGATCGTCATTGCGCTGCGAAGGCACAAGGACGCCCTGGAAGAAGAGCGGCATTCTGGGATCTGCTGACCACGGAAACCGGCGCACTCCATTGAGTTCGTCGCGCGACTACTCTGATCAACGCACGGAACCACGCCCTTACTGTTCCCTTCACCCACGAACTTGCAATGGACCTTTTTTGCGCGCGCCAAGAAAACTTGTCAGACACCAAACTTTCGGTGAACTAGCAGCCCGCTCTAACAGGGCACGGGCTGCGCCTCCCGTCTGTTGTCGCCCCCCCAAGAAACCGCTTTCAAACTGCACCTACGATACTGCCCTCTTGCGACAGAGGACGCACTAGCCGAAGCTATGCCAGGGCAGGCCAGTTTGATATTCACGCAGAAAGTGCTTCCGTCCGATCACGAGCATGTTGGCGGTCGCATGGTGGTTGAAGCCGACTGTATCCGAAATAGTTTCGACGATTAATACGCTACAGATGCACCGTTAGACCTTCACCTGCGATGGGTATAGAACCCCAAGGAGTGATCGTATGACCTGCGAGATAGTGAATGTCGGAAAGAGGCGAGACGGGGGCAACCGCTTCTGGTGTCTATCCCATCATGCAAACGCGACCGCGAAGTATGGCGTGGCCGCAGCCCAGTGCGTCGCGGCACAAGACGAGCCGATATCGGAAAGTGAGTCTCTTGATCTTGAGGTAGAGCTCTACAAGGGTGGAATAGCCCTCTGGGGATCAGTCCCCGCGTCATACGACACCACTACTTTGCCCACCGACAGGGGTATACATGTCCACGCCCGGCGGATGGGTCGAGACTCAGTCAAGGATATCGACAAGACCTATCGAAGACTAAGAATCCCATTTACAGCAGATCTTCTGTCCTCGGACTGGTTTGTAGTCGATGAGATCGACGCGATCAATTACATGGTTTCTGGGGTCTTTGGCTTCGGAACTATCAGCGTCAGATGCACTCATTGCGGCTTCCCTCATCTCGACCGCGATTGGTTTGCCGTCCACCCTCACAAGAAGCATCAGTGCCATGGATGTGGCCGACAGTTCTCAGACTCGGAGATCGCGATAGGGAACCCACTATCACAGTTGAGGAGCCACCTAGAGCCCGGCACTCGGTCCCAGGTAACGGCCCCTAGAACTATAAGAATATGCCAACAGGAATACCCAGGAGGAATACAAATCTGGGGATCGAATCCCGCGATTCTCTGGACATCAACAGCCCCTGAAGAAACCGGGATACATCTGCACGCGCTAAGCGAGGAAGGCGAAGAGTGTCCTGCTGTGGACGACACGTATGAATCTGTCGTGATAGATGACATCGAGCTTGATGCCGAACAAGTGCGCTACTACATGGCACAAACAGCACTGCCCCACATCGAAGGGAGAGTCGTGGCCTTATCGTGTCCGAAGTGCAAACAGCCTCACTTCGATACGGGAAAATGGGCCTACACGCCCCACATAGACCACGAGTGCCACTTCTGCGGAACCATCTTCCAGAATCCAACGCAGATCAAGAAGACGATCTCGAACCCATTTATGGAGACGCGCGCCCGTCTTTCCAGACGCACGGATCGAATTCTCCGCGAAGACAAGTTAGGGTTGCGTCCAGAAACCATCTAGCAGGGTCGCCTCCTTGGCAAAGAAGTCCGTCTCGATCTGCGGAAGATAGCCGCCTAGCTTGCGCATCTCTTCGTAAGCGAGATACGCAGCTTCAGGTGAAATCAGCCCTTGGTTGCAGGCACGTTGCATCAGGCCCAAAGATCCGGTCACCAGCGCCTCATGCCCAAGCCGCCTGATAGCTGCCTTGCGCGCTCGTCCGTCATCACAAGCGATTCGAGACTGCGTCAAAGAGGCGATGAGGATGCACTCGGTTTCGCCATCACCGAGCCCCATATCATTCTTCGCGGCCAGAAATGCTGAGTAAGGCACCAACCCGTCGTCAGCAAGGGTCAAAGACCCCTTAGCAAGCTCCAAATCCAACACTTCGGCAGCTGATGAAGCCTCATCTTTCACGAGGCTTCCGATCTGAAACTCCACACCCTCGATACCCAGGACTGCATTAAAGACCCCGCCATTCACGAGGTTGATGACTGTCGAGGCATCAAGGAGCACGATCACGCCGCTACTTCGAGTTAGCGGCGAACAGATAGGAGATAGGGACGTTCAACAGCTCAGCGGCTTTACCGGCAGAAAGATCCTCACGTTCCACGAGCTTCGCAGCGGCTTCAAGTAACCTTGGAGAAGTTGGAATCTGTATCTGCTCGCGCTCTTGAAGTCCCAGCTCTTTTGCCCGCCTTTCAGGGCTTCCGTGCTCGTCCGATATCTTCTGATACATCGCCCGCGCACCTCTTGGCTCCAGCAGATCCAAACCTTCACAGCGGCGCGCGGCGACTTCAAAGCTCACCCCAAAGAAGATGGCAGCGGTGAGTATCTCTATATCCCCGAGCGGCCCCTTTGCTTTGTAGTGAGTGCGAACGGCATTAAGCATCTTCAGAAATCCCTTCCGTGGCATCAACAAAGAGGCTGCAAATGCGTCGGCAAAGCGCTCCTCGTTCCGATGCTCATCCGAACCAACTTTCCCTCTTTCTCCACCAACCTCTTCATCCAGTCTTGCAAACTCTTTCTTAAGCAAGTCATGGCGCGCGACGAGATGTCCCACTTCATGAGCAAGGGTAAACAGCATCCGTGCTTTGAAGGTTCTAGGAGCAAGTAGGATCAATGCGTGCCCTTCAACGATGGCTGAAACGCCTTCGACATTAGGGTCCCTTCCGTAGCAAACAATGACCCCTAACTCTTCCAACGTGATTGCAAGACTGTGGAACGGCACCTGATCGTCCAACTGCGCAAAAGCCCTTCTGAAAATAGAAGCAAAGTTCTCTGCGTTTTCCGGACTAGGAACCAGCCCCCTGAACAGTTCCAGCCAATTAAGATTAGACGGCAGACTTCTAGCCACCGAAAGTATGTCGTTTAGCTGGTCACCAATGATGCTCAGCGATGAAGACATCCGTCTCTCACGCTGATCAATGGTCTGCCTCAGCAAGAGCTTTGAAGTGACCTGGTCCTCACTTGATTCGGGCCGCCCAATTGCGCTGAGCGGGACACTTATTGCTTTCGATATTTTTCTAATTTCCGCCAGCGACGCCTCATCTCCCGAGACAATTTCGTTTACACGGGAAACGGGCATGTTCGCCCGTCGGGCCACATCGCTGACCGAGAGACGACGATCTGCAATGTGCTGCGCAATATCCATTACCTTCTTGCTTCCCTCTTCAAGGCCTGAAGCTCCTCCCTCAAACGAACAGCCTGCTCTTCAGTTAGTTTTCTCATACGCCCAACCACCTGCTGGATTCGAGTAGAACCGGGGCGATCAAACAGGCTAGCAAGGATCTCTACTGACCTTTCCCTACCTAGCTGGATCTCCCGAGGAGTTTGTAGGATGACAGAGGTTCGACCAACCAAATAGTTCTGGATCCTCTTCTCGAACTTGTCGTGGTGATCTTCGGGGTGATGTCGTCCGTCTGCAGTCACAATGATGTTGCCGAGCCTCTGGCCAGACTCGTCAAATCTGAGCCGGTTCTCAGGAAACTGGTCAAATGCTGCAATCTGGCTGGAAAGCTTGTCTTGGACCTCAAGCCCTCCGATCACATATTGTTGAACGTTCTTCCCCATGCTGCCGCTGATTACGAAGATTTGGTCGCCCAACTTCACCCTGCGACGCAAGTCTGGCCGACAGGTCCCCATGGTCGACTTTGCCTTCTTGTCTGGCTGCAAGATTGGGTCTACCAGCGCCTTACCCATGCCCGGGTCAGAACCAGGGGAAACGAATATGTAGCTCGACACGCTCACCTCCAATCCATGTGAAGACGAAGACCAAGCCAGGCTGCTTTGGCAGCCTGTTTCGCGACTTTTACCGCAAGCCAGGCAAGCTTACTAGTGCCTGCCCAATAAGTTGCGCGGTAGCCCGGGCATCCCCCCTGGACTCGACAGCCTCATGTCTAGTGGTGCGACAGCCCCCCGCTGTGCCTGAAAGAACCAAGCCCCCCGCCCGGCAGGCCGAGTAGCTGAAGCTGCGTGGGGGGAATTCCCTATGCTCGCGGAAGGCGATTGACGCCGATGGCGTCTGCTTCGGTCAATGCGTCCCCGGCACATCCATAGTGGCCAGCATCCATGCCCTTCAAGCGCTACGAATGAAACTCCAGGCCGAGAAGAGACGCGCCAAGGATTGCGCTAGAAGGGTGACATTTATCGACCGTACAGATCTTACCTAACAACTTCCCGCAATCAAGTTAGCTTGTTTCGCTAAACAGTACGGTCATGACTCCGAAAGCAAGCGCGGACTAAAAATGCAAGCCATTGATCCAGAATAGTTTGCACATAAGCCAGCGGTGATAATGCGCGTCGCATCCATGCCGTTTGATCCCAGCAAGATCTCAATGCCTAAGGCCATCACTCGCCCTGCAGAAAAATGTCTCACATGGGTTGACGAATTTCTTTCCTGATTGAACTTACTTCCATCTCAAGATGGAAGTGAAACCATGTCGAACCAACCCCACGCAGCAAACCAAACCCTCCAGAACTACATCAACAGCCCCTTCGGCTTGCTCACAATGAAAGGCGTCCGTATCGGGCGGGTCGTCATTGAGGAAGTCGCTATCGCGGGCCGCGAAGCCGCCATCAATCTCCAGGAAATCTTCCTGATGGCGTGCGACAAGACCAAGCGTCTTCGAATCAGCAAGAATGGAACTCGCTATCCTGAACCGCTGCCCGTAGCCTCCCCCGCTCGCCTTCTTTCGATCGAGATGCAAGACCATCTCAACGACATGGCCCGGCGAAACCTCCAGCCCAGGACCATCGAAGCGACCGAACGCACCTTGAAGCTGCTGAAGCTGACATGCGGCGACATTCCGGTGTCCCGCATCGACCACAAGCACATCTACCAGCTGTGGGATGTCATCCGCTGGGCGCCTACTGGCCTAATGGCCTTCCCAAACCTCACATCGCTACCGCCCGACAGGGCGATTGCCCTGGGTAAGAAGGAGGGCGTTAAAGCGCCCGCACCGGCGACCATGGAAAGGCACCGGCGGTTCTTGGTTGCCTTCTTCAACCAACTGGTTCGCACGCGCGCCATTCCTGCCTCCCCCATGGCACCGTTCGCGGAAGTCAAGAAAGATCTGGCGATCGACCCGAACAAGCCGGAGCGGCTGTTCGATGACGAGGATTTGAAGCGAATCTTCGCACCCGCCACGTTCATCCCCTGGGCCAAGTGCCATCCGCATCGCTGGTGGGCCCCGATGATTGGCCTTTACACAGGTGCTCGCATCAACGAAGTGGCTCAGCTCAAGTTGGCCGACATTGTTCAAGAGAGCGGCGTGTGGTGCATTCGCATCCAAAAGACGATCGACGCTGACTTGGCGCACAAGGCCACCGGCCGGAGCCGCCAGAGCCTTAAAGGCAAGGCCGCGGTCAGGACCCTGCCCATCCCCAGGCCGCTCCTGGACGCAGGCTTCATCGAGTTCGTCGAAGAAATGCGCGCATGCGGGCACCCTCGCCTCTTCCCGCATCTTTCTGCAGGCGTGAACCGAAAGACCGGAGACACAAATGCCCGCTACAGCCAAGGCATCTTGAACCAGTTCGGGCGCTACCTGCGGGACCTCGGCTTTCCGAAGGGCGTGGGCTTCCACGCATTCCGGCACACCTTCGCCACCGAGCTACATCACCAAGGCATTCCTGAAGAGGACATCGCGCTGGTCACCGGCCACTCCGTGTCAAAGAAAGTGCCGGTTCTGCATGAGGCCTACTTCCATAAAAAGCCAGCGGTGGCCCGATCCAAGCAGATCAAGGCACTGGCGAGCTACCAGCCTCCGGTCGAACTGCCGGTCTATGAGAGGGGCCAATTTGCAAAGCAGCTTCGGGATCCGAGCAAGTTCTATCCCTAATGCAAAGAAGCCTCACGCAGGGCCTGAAGGTTGCGGATGACCTCTGACACTCCGCCGTATTCGCTCTCTAAAAGCAGGGAATACTTCACATCCAACACCAAAGGCTCACGCCCAAAATCGACCCCGGCATCGTCCACCAGGAACAGTATTAGCTGAGACCCTGGTGGACGATCATCTCGAATGAAGTGAAGCAGACTGAGGTGGTTAAAGTCGTCCTGATCCTGCTGCTTTGGTGAGTCCAGAACTATTGGGCACCGCACCGCATCCTCAGTCTCCCAAATCAGAAAAAGTATTGCATATAGGTAAGCCAGGACAGCTCGGGGACGATCACTGCCGGTCTCGTGAAGTCTCGCAGCGAGGGCCTCGTGGAATGCATCTGGGAATGTCACGCTGAGCTTGCTTGAGAACGCCGTCAGAAGGCCACTATAAGTCTCAAGGATTTCCTTTTTCCTTTCCGTCGAGCGCGCGTTCCTCAGCCTTTCTGTAGCTTGCTTGATTCGATAGTCAAGATCCGCAACTTCGGCGACCAGATCAGTCATCTGAGCATCAAGCTGCGAGGAAAACTTTTTTTGGCCCGCGCGTTCAAGAAGTCGAGCAAAAGTGACCTGACCCCTGCGCCTGGTCAGCAACTCATTGAACTTCTTCTCATCTTCGTTTGCGTCCCTCAAACGTTGGCGACTGATGGCAATCTGACCCGAAACCGAGGCGAGACTATCCATGACCTCTACCAACACGTCATCAGCACGACCCTCATCTTGCGCGAGAGAAAATCGCTGCGCGAAGGAGTTCTCATGAAGTTGTCCGCACGTGGGGCATTCCAGCTCATCTTCAGCATGCTTCACTGCAAACATGTAATCCGCATGAAGTTCTCGGCGAACCCGGTCAAGAATTTCACGCTGAGCCTCGAGCTGAAGTCGCCTCTCAGTCAACGCGGAAAGCTTGGCGCGCTCCTGCTCTCGAATCTCTACAAGCGACTCGAGAATTCCGACGACGCGCTCTATTTCTTCCGCAAAGACCTCCGGATCGATTTCCATGTCGATATCTTCGACCATGGTGTCTTTCGCGCGTTTCTGGAGCGATCGTAGACCGTCTAACTGCTTGGCAGGCTCGACTCTTGCGGCTGTCGCAATTGCTTGTGCTTCAAGCGCATCAAAGTATTCAGCGCCGGTCACGCCCACGTGGAAGTTCAGCACGTCTTCTCGCCATCGAGCAAACTGATCCAATCGATCAAACGATGTCCACGGCTGACTCCAGCCTGCGTCCTGATCCACATAGAAAGGGATGAATAAATAGGCAGGAGGCGGAACAACCACCTCGTCCTTACGATTCCTCAGTCTGAGTTTCGCACCCAAGAGCGCATACAACGCCGGGGCCAAGCCCTCGGTGACCGAGGTGTAACAGCCTAGAACCCTGTCAGCCTGAATCAGGGTGAACGTCTTGCCCTCTTTAAGCATGACGTAGGAGTTGCCGTCCACCGTGAATTCAAGCGCAGAAATAACGCTGGCAGCTTTCCAATCGGGATGGACCTCGGCGGCTGGGGCGCCGAGAGTGCCGTATATGGACTTGGCCAGTGACGATTTGCCTACGTCATTTAACCCCTTGATCACCGTTACGTCGGGATGGAACTCGATCGACCTTGCTTTTCGTTCCCGATGGGAAACGAGATGAAGCTTTTGAAAGACTAAGCTTTTCATGTGTCCTGGTCCTTAGACTGCGCACCAGCATCCGGAAGTTGTTAGGGGTGGGCTTCATAGAACGCCATCATCACGACGATAAGCTCCTGTTCGGACGACAGGGCAGCAGCACCGTAGTCCGGCTCTTTCCTAGCGCGGTTCACGGTCTCTTGTGCCAATTCCAGGAGGGTTGAATTCTCAAGAGTTGCGCTCTCAAGGGCTGCGACCAGAATTCGGTGGTCCTTCCGAAACGCAGCATCCAGCGGACTGTGCATCCGGGAGAAATAGTCTGGGTAGGCCGCCCTAAGGCTCGTTCGTATGGCCAGCGATACCCCGTCTTTGTGAAGCTCCGCCATAACTTGGATCCAAGCTCCAGCTGCCGGGGCGACCAAGCTGGCGCTTTTCAGCATCAGGTCGAATTCTTGCCTGTCGATTCCTTTGACCTTACAGACATCCGCGATTGTTCCGGCTGGCCTTTTGGCCACCGTTCTTCGTCGCAACTCATCAAAGAGGCTTCGGTAGAACACCTTAGGTTTTATGTGGACTCCCTTGCCGCCCTGATCTAGGAAGTCGGTTACAAGGCCCAGCGTCGCTTCGTTGTGCATCCCCAAAGGAATCTGAGCGATGGAAACCATCAATCCATTCTGAAGAATGTCTCCGAAGTCCTCCCCCAACTCATCTTTCAAACATTTCCGGACCGACTCCCATTCGTCAGGATTCAGCGCTTCGAATAGACGCTGCCCAGACGTTTCATTGGCGTGGCTCGCCGTAGGCGTTTTGAAGCTGTAGCCACTTCCGCTATTAGTCACAAACTGGAAGGTGACTTGTTGCCCTTGGAGGTGCGCGGCCTTCGCGCAGAGGCGTCCCAGGATAGATGGCAACAGGGTGCCTTCTTTTCCCTTCTTACGGTTCGTCAGCTTCCTTAAAGTCCATGCGCTCTTCTCGCTGGTCTTAATCTGATAGAAGACCGCACTGGATGGTTGCTCTGGGCAATCGAGGACGGCGATGTCCTCATGCAGCTCGCAGAGCAGCACGTAGTTACCGTCCCCTTGGTGGAGACTCAATAGCCGGGCTAGTGCCCAATTCTTCTGATAGTCGAAACGATCGGATGAGATCGCGCCGCCTTCCTCCGCCAAGGGCGCAGTGGCCATGAAATCCGCAATGGCGTTCGAACTCATTCCTTCGTCCCCACGCGCCAGAAGTCCTCAGCCGACGCCCCTTTGCGGATTAGAGTCAGGTTAGTGACCGGTGTCAACAAAGGGGAGGCGCGATGAACGCACGGGCTTGTGTTGCCAGGCGCGCTCTACCGTTGTTCCGAGTTCGCTATTTCCCGAAGCAGTTTCAGTGCCTCTCTCTGCTTGGTAGCTGGCAGTCTGGATACGAGCAAGATGACTTCAGCCAGCGTGTCCGAAGCGGCGTAAAAGTATGCGACCGGCAAGCCAAGCGCATTGGCTAGCGCGTCCATGGTCTTCTCGTCTGGCATCCGATCCCCGCGTTCGTATCTCGAAATACGCGGCGCTGCCGAGTTCTCGTCCTCCAGCCCCAGCGCCGCCCCAAGCTCGGCTTGGGTCATTCCTCGCGCCTGACGGGCTTCGCGTAGGCGACGGCCCAGCGTGCTGGAAGGAGGAATTGCGGCGGGCATGTGGCGAAGATCGAACGATTGCTGACTGAGCCCGCAGTCTGACGGTTCCAAGTCTGCCCTGCATTTGCCATATTGGCAAATATACGTCGACCGACGGTTAACAGGGGTCCCTCATGAAACGCGCAAGACCTGGAGCCTTTGCGCTCCTGACGCTGGCACTGGCACTGGCACTGGCCAGCTTTCCCACACTCGCTCACGACCAACAGGCGCAAAAGCCCGGCTTCTTCAAGCAACTCGGCAACAGCCTTAAGAACGCCGGCCAAGAGATGGTCGGGGCCAAGCCTCGCTCGAGCACCCGGGCTCAGACGGGCCCGCTCTACACCCCGATCAGTGGTGCAGGCCGCATCAATGGGCTCTTTAAGGGTGAGGATCACCAAGCCGCCCAAATCGGCCGCCTGGACTGGCCCCGGGTCGCTCTTACCTTCCGAGAATGGGGTTCCAGCCTGCCTTGCTGGACCGTTGAAGCCCGGATCTGGACCAGCGCAACCGCATCCATCACCGAGACCTTTCAGGCTTGCGCCGATGCCCCGCTCATCATCCGGGACGATCTCGGCGAAGAAGCGGAACTCAACGACAACGCCCGCGCCAAGGCCACCACGGATGTGATGGTCGGCTTGCGAGTGCGCCCAGGGAAGCCGAACACCGGCGATCAGCGGACCACGGGGCCGAATCCTCCAAGGGAACCTTTCAACGTCCAGACGTCCCGCGATGGCGTGGCAGAGCAAGCCAGGAAGGTCGCGCTGAGCGTTGCCTGGGTCTCGGGCTACCTGCGAGCGGAGGACCTCTATCCGGGCCCCTCAGGAATCCTCACGCCATTCCGGGACACCCGGATGTGGATCGCGGGCTTCGACTCCGCCGGCAACCGCGACAAATGACTGCCCTGCCCTCAAAACTCACCAAGGAAGAGACTATGACCATCTTTCGCAACGCCGCCCTTACCATCGCTGCTGCACTCTCCCTGACCGCGTGCGGGAGTAAGCAGCCCTCCGACGCCGAAGCGAAGGCGGCGTTGACGACCGAATTCGAACGCCTGATGGGCAGCGCCGTCCAAGTCCAAGACTTCCAGAACTTTGAAGTTCGAAATTGCCGCAAGGCCGAGTCGACCGATGACGTCGTGTGCGATCTGGGCGGTGCGATCGTCCTCAATATCGCTGGCACGCCGCAGACCCGTCCTTTCATTGAACCGGTGCGTTTTTCGAAAGCATCTGGCACCTGGACTGCGCACAAGCCCTGAGGATCCCATGACGACGACACGTTCATACGCGCACGTTGGTTGCGCTACGGTCCTGCTCGGCGGGGCCAGCCTAGTTTTCGCAGGTGGAGGCTTTGAGGCCATCCAGCAGGGGCATCCCCTCGGTTGGCTCGCCGTCGTGGGCGCAATCGGTCTCCTCCTGATTCTCGGCCTCCTATATTGGATCAGCTACCGCGCCTATCAGCGGCGGGACTGGATCGAACGACAGCCCTATTCCCACTTCGCACAGCAGGGGCTGAAGCGGGGTGGGTTCTGGAAGGGCTTCTTCGTCACCTGGGCCGTGGTGCTGGCCGCCCACGTGATGGCCATTCTCGGCATGGGATTTGCGCCAGCGCTTCCGTATCCCGAGCAAACAGGAGCGATCTTCAGTGTGGTCACGCTAGCCTTGGTGCCGGCGCATCTGGTGGCGCCACTGCTCGCAGGCTCTGTTTTCAGCCTTCTACGGTCGACCTCCGTTCCCTGCCGCTAATATCTCTGGGTTGTCGGCGCCATCCGATGTTACTGGATTAATTTATTAACTATAAGAGTATTTCGCTCGCAGTTTGACTTATGCAACCTGATGGTTGAATCAGACTAGCTTACCAGGCACGAACGCTGCCTCTACACTCACCACCCGATATGGGCTCATAAAAATGAGTGGAATTTCACCACTCGTAATTGGCTCTAATCCGCATTCTCGCCGCGAAAGTAGCCGTGGCAATCCATGTTGAGGTAGCCGCCAGTTACCGCATCACGCGGACCCAATATGCCCGACAACGTGAAAGCGCGGTTATTCGAGTGCTTGACGTCGTAGTGAAATCCATCGTCACAGCAATTTGAGTATTTCCACCTTCGAGGGAATGGTGCCGCGCCATGTCGCGGCCCACGATGGTCAAAGATAAGCCCATCATCGTTGACCCACTGTTGTCGGCTCGCATGATGTCCACTTCCTGGAACCGCGCGCTTATATCTCCCTGAAAAACGCTCAATCAACTCGACTGCATCGCGCACGGCATTAGGGGCATTGTAGGCCTCGCACGCAGCCCAAATGTTCAGACGCCTATCATGCCCAAACCCGCATTGCGGGAGGATTAAAGCATCCGCAACTACGCTCGGCTTAACCTGCGCCGCCCATTGCTCTTCCTCCTCCAGAATAGGCTGCAGTGTAGCCACCCAGCCAGCAAATCGGTCACGCCTGGCAGCGACCAGGTCTGCGTTTGAGAGCCAGCGGAAACGAAAATGGCATCTGATCTGCGCCGAGATCTCCGCACGCCGATCGCCGTCTTCTGAGACGGCTAGAACATGTGCTTGAGGTGACTGGGCTGCAGCGTCCAGAACACGCTTGATGCTACGGAATCCAAGTAGTGGGCGTGGCTCATCCGACACGAGATAAGTGGCATCCCACCCTGCACGGATGAGACCATCGGCGCGCCTTTCCATCTCTCGGACTTGGTCTCGCTTGAAGCCGGCTACCACGAGCAGTGGCATTGCCTATTTCCTCGTAACACCGATCAGTTTTAGCACGACATCGAGCGGCACAGATACACGTTTGATGTCATCCTCGCTGAGAGCAGAAAGAAGCAATTCAGATGCAAATCGCCGCTGCCGATCAGACATCTCAGACCCAATCGCTACTCGCTCATCGGACGTTGTGCCATCAGCCGTGCTTGTCAACCAAGTTGACTGAAAGGGAATGTTGTTCCCGGCGGCCCAACTACGAAGAACCTCAGTGAGCTGTTGAGTGCGAAAATCATGCCACTGCGGCCGTAGTCTCTGCTCGTTGACTACGCGTAAGAAATCGGCAATAGGCGTAGATGTAGTTAATGATGCTAACAATGCATCCCTTGCGGCCCCCGACTGGTTTTCGGCGAATGGTGCTGCGCGCGCAACAAGCACCTCGAAACTCGTCGGAGGAAGCGGGATCGCACCGTCGGGCGCGACGTCACCCGCGAGCATACCAATGACGGCGTCGCTTGCTGGGTCGTAGTAAAAAAGCTTATCGCTAACAAATGTCAGCGCCGCAAACAAGTCGCGCCTGATTCCTGGTTTGGCTTGCCGAGCAGATGAAGCGCCTTCCGCAAGCAATGCGGGCCGATCAGCCGGCGCTACGAGTAGATCTGCCCCAGGGACTTCAAGCTTTACCAAGCGACCAGCAGCTTCAAGCTTGGTTAAAATCTTGCTGAATTTCTTCCGCGCCAAAGTCGCTGGCGGCGCATGATTCTCAACCTTCGCAACTCTCAACACTTCCGAGGACAGGCCCGCACCTGTTGGAGCGTTGCCGCGCTGATCTACCAAGTCGTGCAAGCAACGAACGATCAAATCCATCCATTGCGCTTCGGTAAGCGTGGTCATGCTATCCCCTTAAATGCAGAAGGAGAGCATAGGCTCCCCTTCCGATTATTCCTTTATTGTAATCACTCATCTACCCATAGGGGGTGTTGCTCGCGTTTTCATCTAGCGAGAGACGAGGATCTCGCTAGGAACTTCCGCGCACCAAGCCCAGGAACCTTCCGCCCTGCAAAGCACGCCGTAGCGCATTGGCTCTGCCTGTCAGAATTGAGACAAGTCTATTGATGAATCGGTAGACCCGCAAGCAGGCGGCGGCTTGTCGAGACGACCCCGAGTCTCACCACCCAATGAGATGACCTCAGCCCGGGAACTTTGGGAACTTCTCGCCAGGGTGCCGAGCCTTCCATTCTTTGTAGGCCGCAGTCCCTTCCCATGCGGTAAAGGACCTCGGCGGACGACCGCGGCCGGTCCACGTTTCTTGAGTGTGTGGCAACCAATACTTGGGGGCGACCTCTTTGGTTCCCACTTCCTTCTTGGCCTTTGCCGAGCCATTCACACCCACGGCTGCCACAACCTCGCTTTTCTGCTTGGCACTGAAATGCTGGCTGTATTGGCCCAACAAGTTCAAGACCTCGGCGAAGGCATCGGCCGCTTGCTGTTGGCGGAGCTGGCTCTCTTGTTCCTCGAGCTTCCGGAGTTCTTCCTCCAGCTTGGCTTTAGCGGTGGCGATGGAATCCAGGGTGGGCTTGCTCATCAATACCTTCCTTTCTATCTGGCGCTCATTGAATGCAATGAGAATGGCGAATGCCTTGAATGTTAGCGAATGCCGCTTGACTATTTGATATTACGTCTTAGCTTCCGTGAAATTCCAATCCTACCCCACCCGTGAAGAACGCTGAACTTATTTCTCACTTGTCAAGGCTTGGAATAGCGATCAAGAGACGTGGAGGCCCTGATTCCGGCTGGACATCATCACATATCGACCGCCCCGAGAAGGTCAGCCACTTCAATTCAAAGAGAGAGCTTCTAATATATTGGAAGAACAAGTCATTTGAGAGGGCGGCCACTCGTCAAAGAGTAACCACGCTGGTTGGACTCATGGACCAGCTAAGCCAAAGCGAAATTCGCGCTATAGCAAATTGGCTATTCGGGGGCGCTAAGAATTACCCTCGCGGACTCTCAAGGCTGCACTTTCTGGCCCCCCACGCAGAGCCAATAGAAGACTGGATGTCTGCCGTAGAGAATCTCTCTGAAAGACATGGCCCAATTTCTAACGACTGGACCAAGTCAATCTACCGCGATGAAATCCTTAGAGACCGACGCGCCAGAGAGCTACTATTGAAGGCCCTCCGAGCCAGCGAGCATGGCAATGCCGTCACCCGCCCCATTGATCGTCGATCACCTTGATGAGTTTGGCATCAAGGCTTATTCAAACTTCCTAGGGGCCGCATTTCAACTGGCGGTCGTCGAGCTCTCCGCCTCAAACTTGCACAGCTCTTTAGACGAGGAATCCATAACTGGCGCACTCTTGGGGGCATTTGCAGTTGCGACACCAATATGCGCTTCTGCGTTCTCCGTTCCCTATGGAATATCGTCTTCATGGGTGAGGTATAGCAAAAACTTAACTAATGGAATGGCGGAGAAAGACACCGGCGCTGACTTTGCTTTGCTGATCAGACTTGACACGGAAAGATCGCGGCTAGCTATCTTTCAAGCTAAGAAGAGCGAATCCATGGTCGGAAGCTTTGACGTATCGTCAGACTCTCCGAAAACAACAAGCCGCCCTAGAGTCGAGAAGCAGTTCACACGACTGAAAGATTTCAGTATCTCAATACTTGAAGAGAGGACTCGCAGAAGGAAACTCTCGGGTCCCGTAGCATCTCAACCATCGGGTATCGAATCGCTTCAGTGGTCTCATTACCTCGTATACGGGCACGGTAGCTTCCATTGCTGCCCACTCTCATCTCTAACAGATGTGGACGAGGCAATAAGCTCAAGTTCACCACTTTCAACCGTAAAACTAGGCCATCGAGAGCATTTCGGCTTTGCGGAAATGCTGAATCGAGGTGCGGATACTACTAGCCCCTCCGCCCTTGGCTGGCTGAATTTGAATAATCTGACGACAACTAAGCGCGCCGTGGTCGAGGCTAGTAGGCACTTTACGGTCTATGAAGCCAGTGCTTGCCCCGAACTTGCCCTGAAGGCAGTCCTATCCAATGAGCGCGATCCGCTTCCGAGAGGCCTGCTAGTTAAGCGGGCGCGCCAAGGTTTGAGACGCAAGACACCGCACAAGCCAGGATCGCATCAAGGACCTTGCGCGTAGCCATTCTCAGAAACGGCTGCCAGCTCTCTCGGGAAGGGAGGCCTCCTCTCGAACAACTGCCGATCTTGCCTGGACTAGCGGTTTGATCGAACCAACCGCTACAATGGCCGCACACAAGACAGGACACATCCTGGGCTTGCGTTCTGCCGGGAGCGGCGGGGATTCGGGGTCAAGTCGACCCGACTTTCCTCTCTCCGCCAGATACTAAAGAAAGCCCTTGAATTTCAAGGGCTTTCTTTTTCTGCGATCCCGGCATGTCCTTCAGCGCACCATCGGCTGCTGGCCGGCCCCGGACACCAGGGCCTTGGAACCCCGTCGCCACGGCCAAAGCCGTAGCGCCGCCACCTCGCAAGCATCGGAGCATCATTAGCGCGATCGGATCCGGGATCAGGCATCCGCTCTGAGGAATGCCGGCATTTCCTCGCCGGCGAGGACCGCGGCAAGCGTCTCGTCCGCTTCCACGATGGGAATGCATCGCTCCAGGTACCAGTCGCGGTTGTAATAGCTTTGCGCATAGCGGTCGCCGCTGTCGCACAGGATCGTGACGATCGACCCGCGCCGGCCTTCGTTGCGCATCCGATGCGCGGCCGCCAGCACGCCGACGAAGTTGGTGCCGGTCGAACCGCCCACGCGGCGCCCCAGGACCGCGCTGACGTACCGCATGGCCGCCAGCGAGAGCGCGTCCGGCACCTTGACCATCGCATCGATGCAGCCGGGAATGAAGCTGGGCTCGACCTTCGGCCGGCCGATGCCTTCCACCCGGCTGCCGCTGCATACGGCGATGTCGCGGTACCGTTCGCCAGCGAGGGCGGCGCGGTAGCCGTCGAAGAAGGCGGAAGTCTCCGGGTCCGCACACAGGATGCGCGTGTTGTGTCGGCGGTAGCGGACGTATCTGCCCAGGGTCGCGGCGGTGCCGCCGGTACCGGGACTGCAGACGATCCAGGCCGGTATCGGATTCGGTTCCGATTCCATCTGCCGGAAGATGGATTCGGCGATGTTGTTGTTCGCCCGCCAGTCGGTCGCGCGCTCGGCATAGGTGAACTGGTCCATGAAATGGCCGCCGGTCTCGCGCGCCAGCCGCACCGATGCGCCGTGGAGATCGGAGGCGTTCTCCACCAGGTGGCAACGGCCGCCGTGGAACTGGATGGCGGCGATCTTCTCGGGCGACGTGCCCCGCGGCATGACGGCGATGAACGGCAATCCCAGCAAGCGGGCGAAATACGCCTCCGAAACCGCGGTCGAGCCGCTGGACGCTTCGACGACCGTGCTGCCCTCGTGCAACCAGCCGTTGGCCAGCGCATACAGGAACAACGAGCGCGCAAGGCGGTGCTTGAGGCTGCCTGTGGGATGGCTGGACTCGTCCTTGAGGTAGAGATCGATGCCCGGGAACCCCGGCAGCGGCATCGGGATCAGGTGGGTATCAGCCGAGCGGTTGAAGTCGGCTTCGACGATCGCGACCGCCCTTGCCGTCCAGTCGCGGCGGTCCGGGGCCTCCTGCATCGGCTGAATGTTCAACTCTCGTCTCCTGCTACCGTGCGCGTCCGGCACGGCCATGCGGCCCACGGAGGCGAACGTCTGGCGATGGTCCGGTCCCGCGCTGGTCCTGCCCGGCCGCAGCGGCGGAGGTATGACGCCAGCTCGACCATGCGGCAACGTGGTCAGCGCAACTGCTTCTCGAGCCGGTCCAGCACGCGATAGCAGGGCAGCACCTGCGCCACGCTCGCGTTCGGCTCGCGGCCCTCGCGGATCGCGGCGAAGAACTCGCGGTCCTGCAACTCGATGCCGTTCATCGACACGTCGACGTGGCTCACGTCGATCTTCTCTTCCCGGCCGTCGACCAGATCGTCGTAGCGCGCGATGTACGTGCCGCTGTCGCCGATGTAGCGGAAGAAGGTGCCGAGCGGGCCGTCGTTGTTGAACGACAGGCTCAACGTGCAGATCGCGCCGGTGCTGCTCTTGAGCTGGATCGACATGTCCATGGCGATGCCGAGCACCGGATGGATCGGCCCCTGCAGCGCGTTGGCCGCAACGATCTCGCCGCCGCTCTGGTAAGCGAACAGGTCGACCGTGTGCGCGGCGTGGTGCCAGAGCAGATGGTCGGTCCAACTGCGCGGCTGGCCGAGCGCGTTCATGTTGGTTCGGCGGAAAAAATAGGTCTGCACGTCCATCTGCTGCAACGCGAACTCGCCCGCCGCGATCTTCCCGTGGAGGTACTGGTGGCTGGGATTGAAGCGCCGCGTGTGGCCGCACATCGCGATCTTGCCGGTCCGCTCCTGCATCGCGACCACGGCTTCCGCGTCGGCCAGGCTGTCGGCCAGCGGAATCTCGACCTGCACGTGCTTGCCGGCCCGGAGGCAGGCGATGGCCTGCGCGGCGTGCATCTGCGTCGGCGTGCACAGGATTACCGCGTCGATCTCCGGCCGGGCCAGGGAGTCGGCGAGGTCGGTCGCGACGTGCGCGATCCCGTACTTGCGCGCGACCTCCTCGGTCTTCTCCCGCTCGCGGCCGACCAGCGAGACGACTTCGACGCCGTCGATGTTCGCCATGGCGTCGAGATGCTTGATGCCGAAGGCGCCGGCACCGGCCAGCGCCACCTTGATGGATCTGCTCATGCGGTGAATCTCCACTTAGCCATTGGCCAGGATCAGATGCCCCACGGCCGTGTTCGACGCGGGCACGTGGTAGAAGCGATGCAGCACGTTCGGTGCGGGACCGCCGGCGACATCGGCCATCGCGCCCCGCGCGATCAGCCACATGACCAGCTCGATGCCCTCGCTGCCCGCCTCGCGCACGTATTCGATGTGCGGCACCTGCGCCAGCGCCTCGGGCTCGGCGACCAGGCGATCGAGGAAGCGGTTGTCCCATTCGCGGTTGATCAACCCGGCGCGCGGGCCCTGCAACTGGTGGCTCATGCCGCCGGTGCCCCAGACCTGCACCCTGAGCGGTCGCTCGTAGCTCTCGATCGCCTTGCGGATCGCCTGGCCCAGGAGGAAGCAGCGCCGGCCCGACGGCACCGGGTACTGCACCACGTTGACCGCGAACGGAATCACCGGGCACGGCCACGCCGCGGGCTGCCCGAACATCAGCGACAGCGGCACCGTGAGACCGTGGTCGACCTCCATCCGGTTGACGATGGTCAGGTCGAAATCGTCCTGGATCACGCTCTGCGCGATGTGCGCCGCCAGTTCAGGATGGCCGGCGACCCGCGGCACCGGCCTCGGCCCCCAGCCTTCGTCGGCGATCGGATAGTCGGCCGCCGTGCCGATGGCGAAGGTCGGGATCAGATCCAGGCTGAACGCGGTGGCGTGGTCGTTGTAGACCAGGAAAATCACGTCGGGCGGATCGGCGGCGATCCAGCGCTTGCCGAATTCGTAGCCGTCGAAGACCGGCTTCCAGTACGGCTCGGCCGTCTTGCCAAGATCGAGCGCGGCGCCGATGGCCGGTACATGGCTGGTGTAGACGGAAGCGGTGATGCGCGCCATGGTCAGAACCCCGGCTTCTTGGCGTTGCCCTGCGGCTGCCGCTGCGGCTGCGCGCTGCCGTCCTCGCCAAGGTAGCGGTTGCCTTCGATGCCACGCCCGCCTGCGATCATCATGTCGCGGTACTCCTCTTCGGTCATGCCGGTCATGCTGCCGGCCATCTGCTGGAAGCTCATGCCGTGCGTCGCGCCAAGCTTGGCGAGGAAATAGATGTTGCCGCCCTCGGCGATGCAGCGATTGAGGTCGCGCGCGAGCACCGCCTGCTTCTGCGCCTCGGTCATCGGCCAGCGATCCAGGCAGGCACGCGGGTCGGCGAGGAAATCCTCGCGGTTGCCGGCCTTCATCAGCGACATGCAGAACTGGTTGAGCCAGTAGCCCTTGTGCGACTGGTCGGCGTCGAAGATGGTCGTGCCGGGGACGTCGAGATAGGGTTTGTCAAGCGCCATCAGGTTTCCTCCGGCCAGTACAGGCGCATCGGGTTGTCCACGAGCAGCTTGCGGCGCAGTCCGGGCGTGACCGCGATCTGCGCGATGTAGTCGACCAGCAGGCCGTCATCGGGCATGTGGTCCTTGAGGTTCGGATGCGGCCAGTCGGTGCCCCACAGCACGCGGTCGGGAAAGGTTTCGACCAGGCGCCGCGCGAACGGAACCACGTCGCGGTAGGGCCGCCGCTCGCCGCGCAGGGCCGGCGGCCCGGCATGCGACAGCCGCTCCGGGCAGCTCACCTTGGACCAGACCTGCGGATGCTCGTGCATGTACTGCACGAACAGGTCGAACTCGGGCCCATCGACCGGCAGCGCCACGTCCGGCCGGCCCATGTGGTCGACCACCACTGGCGTCGGCAGCGCGTCGAAGAAATCCCATAGCTCAGGCAGGTCCGCCGCCTCGAAGTAGACGACGACGTGCCAGCCGAGCCGGGCGATGCGGTTGGCGATTTCCAGCAGCTCGGCCCTGGGCGTGAAATCGACGAGACGCTTGACGAAGTTGAAGCGCACGCCGCGCACGCCGGCATCGTGCAGCTCCTGCAACTGCTCATCGCTGGCGTCGGCGCGCACGGTGGCAACCCCGCGCGCGCGTCCCCCGCTGGCGCGCAGCGCATCGACCAGTGCGCGATTGTCGGCGCCGTGGCAGGTCGCCTGCACGATGACGTTGCGGGCAAAGCCGAGGTGGTCTCGCAACGCGAACAACTGTTCCCTCGACGCATCGCACGGCGTGTACTTGCGCTCGGGCGCGTAAGGGAACGCGGCGCCGGGGCCGAACACATGGCAATGCGCGTCGACCGCACCCAGCGGCAGCGGCAACGCGGGCTTCGACGGCCCGTCGTACCAGTCGAGCCAGCCCGGCGTCTTGGTGAAACCGCCGCTCACGGGCCGGTCCATGTCGGCTCCTTTGCGTCTCCGGATGCCCGCAGGTGCGCGAGGATGCGGTCGGCCTCGGTGCGCCAGTCGGCGCTGCGCGCGAAGCCCTCGGCGCCGCGCCGGCCGAACAGGCCGGCATCGGCGAGATCCGCGACCCAGGTCTGGCGCTCGGCGGTGCCGCTCGACGACCACGGTTCAAGGCCGGCCTCGCGCACGGTCCGCGCGACTTCGCGCACTTCCTCGCTGCGGCGGCGCCCATGTTCGATGACGCGCTGGAAGAAGTACGCGCCCTGCCCTTCCCAGTCGAACGCGGGGAAGGTCTCGCTGAGCGACGCCAGCACATCATCCTCGACGCCGTAGGCGCGCGCGGCCGTGAAGCTCTCGATCACGAGCGCCTCCAATCCCTTGACCATGACGCTGCGGCACATCTTGACCGCCGAGGCGGCGCCCAACTTCCCGCTCGCCGTCGCCGACGCGAAGCCGAGCTCGGCCAGCACCGGTTGCAGCGCCGCCGCATGCTCGCCGCCGAGCAACAGCGGCACGCGGAGGCGGTACGGCGGCACGGAGGCCATCACCGCCCCTTCGACGTAGCGACCGCCCGCCGCGTCGATCATGGCGGCCGCCTGCTGCTTGGTTCCCGGCGAGGCGGAATTGAGGTCGAGGAAGAACGCGCCGCGCGCGATCGCGCCTGCGCAGTCCCGCGCAGCGGCCAGGGTCTGGCTTGCCGTCACCGCGCTGACGACGAGGCCGCTGCCTGCGGCCAGCGCCGCGTGCGAATCGGCCAGCACGACGCCGTGCGATGCGGCGTGTTCGCGCAACGGGGCCGCGGTCGCCGCATCGGCGAGCTTGAGGTCCCAGGCCTGCATGGCGCAGCCGCCGGCACGCAGGTCCTCGGCGAGGATGCGGCCGACCTCGCCGTAACCGATCAGGCCGATGCGCAGCGGTGGCATGTCCACGGCATCCATGCTCAGTCCACGTACCTGAGGCCCGCAGCGGCGAGCGGTTCGCGCATCCCGTACATGTCCAGGCCCAGCACGCCCGCCGCGAGTTTTTCGCGCTTCTGCGCCTCGTTGGCCTCGCGCCTGCGCGCGACGTCCAGCGTGGCCGCCGCCATCGCGCGCGGCACGCAGACCACGCCGTCGTCGTCGGCGACGATCGCATCGCCCGGCGCCACCCACATGCCGGCGCAGACCACCGGAATGTTGACCGAGCCGAGGGTGGCCTTGATCGTGCCCTTGCTGCTGATCGCGCGGCTCCATACGGGGAACCGCATCCCGGCCAGCGCCTTCACGTCGCGCACGCCGGCGTCGATCACCAGCGCGCGCGCGCCGCGTGCCTGGAAGCTCGTGGCGAGCAGGTCGCCGAAGTAGCCGTCGGTGCACTCGGCGGTGACCGCGGCGACCACGATGTCGCCCGGCCTGATCTGTTCGGCCGCCACGTGCATCATCCAGTTGTCTCCCGGCTGCAGCAGCACGGTGACGGCCGTGCCGGATACCTGTGCACCGGCGTAGATCGGCCGCATGTACGGTTTGAGCAGGCCGACCCGGCCCATGGCCTCGTGCACGGTGGCCGAACCGAACGCGGCCAGCGCGTCGGCGACCTTGGGGTCGGTGCGCGGGATGTTGCGGTACACCACGCCGAGTTCGTACATGACGTCTCCTCCTGTCCTGCGCTCAGCGGCCGCGCGCCTTGAGCGCCGCGTCGAGGCGCGGATAGACGCGCCGCGCGTTGCCTTCGTATATTTTTCCGCGCTGCGCCGCGTCGAGGTTCGGCGTCGCTTCGACGTATCGCCGGGTGTCGTCGAAAGCGTGCCCGGTCTCCGGGTCGATGCCGCGCACCGCGCCGATCATCTCGCTCGCGAACAGAATGTTGTCGGCCGGGATCACCCGCGTCAGCAGGTCGATCCCGGGCTGGTGGTAGACGCAGGTGTCGAAGAAGACGTTGCCCAGCAGGTGTTCGCCCAGCAGGGGCTTCTGCAGTTCCTGCGCGAGCCCGCGGAAGCGCCCCCAGTGGTACGGCACCGCGCCGCCGCCGTGCGGGATCACGAACCTCAGGGTCGGGAAATCCTTGAACAGGTCGGAGGTCAGGCACTGCATGAACGCCGTCGTGTCGGCGTTGAGGTAGTGCGCGCCGGTGGTGTGGAAGCAGGCGTTGCAGCTCGTGCTGACGTGGATCATCGCCGGCACGTCGTACTCGACCATCCTTTCGTAAATCGGATACCAGTGGCGGTCGGACAGCGGCGGCGAGGTCCAGTGCCCGCCCGAAGGATCGGGATTGAGGTTGATCGCGACGTTGCCGTACTCGCGCACGCAACGGTCGATTTCCGGCAGGCAGGTCTTCGGGTCCGCGCCGGGCGACTGCGGCAGCATCGCAGCCGGGATGAAATGGTCGGGGAACAGCCGGCTGACGCGGTGGCACAGTTCGTTGCAGATCGCCGCCCAGGTCGAGCTCGTGCGGAAATCGCCGATGTGGTGCGCCATGAAGCTCGCGCGCGGCGAGAAGACCGTCAGGTCCAGGCCGCGCTCGCGCATCTTCCGCAACTGGTTGCTCTCGATCGACTCGCGAAGCTCGTCGTCGCTGATGACGAGTTCGGCGGCCTTAGGCGCCTGCGACGGCTCCTTGAGTCCGGCGATCTGGCGCTGGCGCCATGTTTCGAGCGCCTTAGGCGCGGTGGTGTAGTGTCCGTGGACGTCGATGATCATGGTCGTGTCGGGCGGGAATCAGGCGGGCAACATGCCGTGGCGGGTCTTGGCCGCGTCGCAGGCCGGTGCGGCCATGAACGCCAGCATCGCGCCCGCCGCATCGGGCCGCGCGCTCGCCGTGCAGACGGCGCCGGAGAAGACCGTGGTTTTCTGGATGGCCTCCGGCAGCGGGCCGATGGCGTCGACGCCGTCGTGACCGGCGATCTCGCTGCGCTGCTGGAAGCCGAGCGCGATTTCGCCGCACGCGACCAGCGCGGCGACCGGCACGCCCGGCGGCACCAGCACGAGGCGGGGTGCGATCTCGTCGGCGATGCCCCAGCGCTCGAACAGCCGGGCGAGATGAACGCCGCTGGGCCCGGTCGAATACCCCAGCGTCTTCGCGCCGCGCACCGCGTCGCGCACCGCCGCCTCGCTGCCGATGTCCGGCCGCATGGCGCCTGCCTTCACCGCGACCCAGATGTCGGAACGCATCAGGTCCACGCGGCTGCCCGACACGACATGGCCGCCGGCGGCCAGCCTGTCGATCGCGTCGGCCGCGAGCCAGGCGATGTCGAAGCGCTCGCCGGCGGCGACGCGTCTGGCCGCATCGACGCCTCCGGTCGATTCGATCCCGGCGCGGATGCCCGTCTCGCGTTCGCAGCGCGCGACCAGTTCGGCCAGCACCGTGCGCGTCGCCATCGACGAAATGCCGACCAGGGCGGAAGGGGCGTGCGTCATGCCGGCAGGCCCACGCGGATGGCGCGGCGCGCACGGCCGGGAGGATGCAGCGTGCAGCAGGCGGTACCGGCGCGCAGGCGGCCAGGTCCGCAACCCGCGACAACGATACCCGGACGCTGCGGCTCGCACCGTTTCATGGCGCCTCCTTGCAGTAGCCCTGGGTGTCGGCCGCAGGAAACGCCTGGGCGCGGTCCAGCGCCCGCAGCAGATTGCCGCCCCAGATGCCGGCGATCTCGTCTTCGCTGTAGCCGGCCTGCATAAGTCGCTCGGTGATGCGGGGCAACTGCGACACGTCCGCCACTCCCGTCACACCGCCGCCGCCGTCCCAGTCCGAACCGATGCCGACGTGTTCCGGGCCGACCAGCTTCAGCACGTGCAGCAGGTGCCGCATGAAGTCGTCGAGGCTGGCGCGGGCCTTGGGATAACGCCGCTCGACCTCGCCGATCTGCGCGGCCAGGGCCCGGTACTCCGCGGGCTGCAATCCGGCCATGCGGCGCAGCAGCGCATACAGCGGCTTCAGGGCCGCAGCACGGCGCGGGTCGTCCTGTTCCAGCGACAGGTAGCTGCTGTAGAGCGTCACGTTCGCCACCCCGCCCTGGTGCGCCAGGCGCAGCAGGCGTTCGTCGTCGAGGTTGCGGCGGTGGTCGGTGATCGCGCGGCTGGAGGAATGCGAGAGCACGATCGGCACCGGCGACGTGTCCAGCAACTGGTCGAACACCTCGTCCGAGGCATGCGACGCGTCGACCAATACGCCCAGGCAGTGGGCACGGTGCACCAGTCGCCGCCCGGCCGGGCTCAGACCGTGCCACTCGGGCGTATCGGTGGACGAGTCGGCCAGATCGTTGTTGCTCGAATGCACCAGCCCGAGCATGCGCAGGCCCTGGCGCTGGTAGGTGTCCAGCAACGCGGGATCGGATGCCAGCGGCTCGGCGTTCTCCATGCTGATGAACACGGCATGGCGCCCCTCGGCAGCCAGGCGCCGGGCGTCATCGCTGTCCAGGGCCAGGCCGAATTGCTGCGGATAGCGCGCCACCAGGTCGCGCAGGCGCATCAACTGCGCCAGGCCGTGCCGGGCAGCGTCGGCGCGGCCCGGCAGGTCGCGGCTGCCCTGCGGTGTGTAGATGGCCCAGAACGCGCCATCCAGCCCGCCCTCGCGCAAGCGCGGCCAGTCCACCTGCGACAGGTCGCGGGCCGCATCGTGGCGCTCCAGGATGTTCCAGCCGGGCTGCTCCAGCAGCCGCGCCGTATCGATGTGGCTGTCCAGCACCAGCACGCGCCCGTGCAGCGCCGATGCCGCCTCGGATACGGGCGCGGCGTGCGACGGCAGGCAGGCCAGCAAGCCCAGGACGATGGCGGGGACGCGAAGGTTCATGGCGCGCTCCGGGACGGCACGGAGGCTTCCGCGGACATCGCTTCGATGCCGAAGAAATCGCGCATCAGCGGAAGCTGGTGCGCGGCGAGGGCGTTGCCGTCCAGTACGGCATGGCCCGCCGCGCGGCACGCCGCGGTCCAGCGCGTCATGCCGGGGGAAGTCACGGCGTCCACGACGACGGCCCGCGGATCCAGGCGTTCGACCGGCAGGGGCAATGCGTCGTCCGCCTGCATGCCGAGCGGCGAGGCGTTGATGACGAGGTCGCAGCCGTGCGCGTCCGCCCCGGCTTCGATGTCGCAGTCGCCGAACCGCTGGCGCAGCGTGTCGGCCAACTGCCGGGCGGACTCGGGCCGCGCATCGTGCAGGCGCAGGCGGCGCACGCCTTCGCTGCAGGCGCTGAAGGCCATCGCGGAACCGGCGCCGCCACAGCCCACCAGCCAGGCGCTGCGGCCCGCCAGCGCGACGTCCATCGCGCGCAGGCCCCGCACCATCGCCGCGCCGTCCAGCATGTCGCCGTACAGGCGGCCGTCGGCGCGCCGTTTCACGACGTTGACGGCCCGCAACGTCGTGGCCACCGGCGAGGCTTCATGCACGAGCGGATAGAGCTTCGCCTTCAGCGGAATGGTGGCGACGCAGCCCAGCACGTTGCCGGCCTCGCCCAGCAAGCGCGAGAGCGCCGGCATCGCGCCGCCGGGAAGCTCCAGCGGGACCACAGCGAGGTTGCGCCCGTGCTCGTCGAGCCACGCGTTCAGCAGGGCGGGCGTCTTGGTCTGCGCGACCGGCCGGCCCACCATGAAGATCACCTGCGTCGCGGCGTCGACGGTCATGCGTTGCCCGGGTCCTGCACGCTGGCGAGCAGCTCCCGCTCGGCCGCTTCGGTCGTGGTCAGCGCGCCGCAGACCTCGGCCACGTAGGCCATGGTGGCCTCGTGGTCACGCAGCGAGTAGTCGGAGATGGCGTCCACCACCAGGCTGACCTTGATGTTGCGCATGTAGGCGTCGGCGGCGGTCAGCAGCACGCCGTGGTGCCCGAAGACGCCGGTCAGCAGGATGTGCTTGCGGTTCGTGCGCTGCAGGATGTCTTCCAGGTCCGTCTTGAAGAAGCCGCTGTAGCGCGGCTTGCGCACGACGTAGTCGTCCTCGGACGGCGCCAGTGCGCTGCAGATGGCGCGGTCGTCGTCGCTGAGGTAATCCGCGGCCAGGCCCGGCCCCCACATCTCCAGGCCCAGCGCCCGTTCGGCCAGCGCCTTGGGCTTTTCGGCCTGGGTGTAGGCGACCGGGATGCCATGCCGCTTGCACAGCGTGCGCAGCCGCACCACGTTCTCCAGCAGGGTCGAGCAGTCGTCGTAGAAGCCCAGCCAGAAGTTCTGCATGTCGTGGATCACCAGCGCGCAGTCCTGGACCCGCACCGGCCACTTGACCTTGTTCTGGGCCAGGACGCTGGTGCCGGGCAGTGGGTAGGGAGCGATCCTGCGCTTGGCGAGGCGGTCTTTCGCGTTCATGTTCATGGGTGGCCCGTCAGGTCTGGAACAGCAAGGCAACGGCGCGCTCAGGCTCGCGCGCGAACGCCAGCAACCGCTCGGCCTGCGGCGCCGGACAGAGCGCGCCGAGCTTGGCGCGGAACAGCGCCTGGCGGCCCGGCGCATCCAGCCCGTCCTGCGGGCCTTCGCACGCCTGCGCATCGATTTCCCGGTCACCCTGGAACAGCCGGACGACCGCCGGGAAACCGCCGGTGGCCTGTTGCCGTGCGCTCAGTTCGGGGCTGGCGTAGAGCTCCACACGCTGCATCAGGGCCTGCACCGCAGGATCGTCCAGCGCCGGCGCCTCGAAATCGGCCAGGCCCGAGCGCGCGCGCACCAGGGCGCTGCTCACCACGTAGGGCAGGCTGAAGCGCGCCGCCAGCGAGCTGCCGATGCTGCGCGTCGAGAGCGAGCTGGCGCTGCCCTGGTTGACCTCCACGCGTATCCTGTCCACGCGCGCCAGCGGCGCCCGTTCGGTCAGCATCAACGCGGCGCGGATGGCCGACTGGCAACCGAAGCAGGCCGGGTACGGCTTGATCGCGTAACTGCCCAGGTCGGCCTGCAACGGATCGCCCAGCAGGCACTGCGGCTGCTCGGCGCCGAAACCGAAGCTGGCCAGCCAACCGTGCTCGCCGGTCAGCGGCTGGCGCGGTCCGTCGGCGCCCGCCTCGGCCAGTTGCAGTGCCTGCACCGCATGGCGGGCGGCGAAGCCGACGGCGAGATCCTTGTCCAGGCTGTAACTGCCCACCTGCGGCGACAACCCCGCGAGCAATCCGGCGTTCAACGAACTGGCGCACAGGGCCACGCTGTTCAAGGCCAGCTCCGCATCGTCGCTCACCAGCGCCGCGGCACCCAGCGCGGCGGCGATCGGCGCGACCACCGAGGTGGTGCGGAACCCGGCACGTCCGGTGCGGTGCCCGCGACCCAGCGCTTCGGCCAGGCGGATGTTGGCGGCGAAGGCCACCCACAGCGCATGCAGCAGGCGCGCGCCCGCGATGTCCCGCTCCTCGGCCAGCGCCAGCAGCGCCGGGACGATCACCACCGCGGCATGGCCGTTGTTGCGCGGGTTGATCAGCACTTCCTGGAAGTCCAGTGCCTCGGCGGCACAACCGTTGAGGAAGGCGGCATCGGCCGGCGCCGCGCGGTAGTCCGCGCCCCACACGACGCAGCCGTCGGCTTGCGCGGCGACCAGCGCGCGGTCCACGCGGGTGCCGCCGACCCGTTCACGGCGGGCATGGCTGGCGATGGCAAGCGTATCGGCGACCAGCACGCCGAGCACTTCGCGCACGGTTTCGGGAAGAGGTTGCCGCAACAGGGCCAGGTGGTTGTCGACCCACTGTCGATCGAGCGTCGTCGCCATCACTCCACCCCGTTGGCCATGATGCCGCCGTCGATCACGAAGTCGCAGCCGTTGGCGTAGCCCAGCGCCGGACCGGCCAGCGCGCGGATCGCGCGGCCGATCTCCGCGGGTTCGACCAGGCGACGCGCCGGTATTCGCGCCAGCAGGCGCTGTTCGTCCAGGCGCCCGGCCTGCAACGCCCGCTCCACCATCGCGGTGCGCGTATAGCCCGGACTCACCGAGATGGCGCGCACGCCGTGTTCGGCGAAATCCAGCGCCAGCACCTCGGTCAGTGCCACCACCGCGGCCTTGCTCGCCACATAGCTGGCACGGCCGGGACCGGAGCGATGGGCGACGAAGGAGGCGACATTGACGATGAGCCCGGCGCCGGAAGCCTTGAGCGCGGGAAAGGCCGCCTGGCAGCAATAGAAGGTGCCACTGAGGTTGGTGTCGATCACCGCGCGCCAGTCCTCCGCCGCCAGGCTGGCGGCGTGGCCGCGGCGGGCGATGCCGGCGCAGTTGACCAGCAGGTCGAGGGACGGCAGATGCGCGGCGGCGGCCTGCACCCCGGCCGGGTCGCGGATGTCCACGGCACGGATCGGGAAGGCCTGCCCGGTATCTCCGTGCAGGTCCCAGCCGATCACCTGGTCGCCGCTTTCGAGGAAGGCCAGCGCCACGGCCTGGCCGATGCCGCTGGCGGCACCGGTGACCAGCACGCGCCGCGGCGGCGGGGAGGAAGGGGGAAGGTTCACAACAAGGCTCCCTGTTCGATCAAGGTCTGTTGCACCGCCTGCAGCGGTGCACGACTGCCGGGGGACGACAGCGCGGCGGCCACGCCGGCGGCATGGCCGGTGGCGAAGGCGCAGCCCATCACGCGGACCGAGCCGAAGGCGGCGTCGTCCGCGCCGATGCTGCTGCCGGCCAGCCAGAGGTTGCCGCCGGCATCGGGCTGGAGGGCGCCGTAGCGCACGTGAAACCAGTCGTCGCCGGCGATCCAGCGGTACTCGGTGACGCCCGGGCGCGGATGCAGTTCGCCGGGCCAGCCGGAACGGGCGATGCCGTCGGGATGGCGGCGCGCCTCCAGCAGGTCGTCGAGGACGGCATCCTGCTGCGAGGCGATGCAGTGGGTGGCGCGGATGCCCAGCGCCGGCCCAGTGATGTCCAGTTGCGCGCGCGCGAAGCCGGGCACGCAGCGGCGCAGCGAGCGCAGGTAGTCGTGGGCGATCGCGCGCGCCTGCATCTCGGCGCGGGCCAGGCTGGGGCTGCTGCCGTCGGGCAGGTCGACGTCGACCATCATCGCCCAGCACGCGTCGCTCCACGGCAGCGGCACGAAATAGCCGCCGTTGCTGCGGGCCAGCGACGTGCCGGTGCGCTGCCGGTAGTCCGCGGCCGCCCTGCGCAGGTCGTCGCGGCCGTACGCGCACGCCGGATCCAGCCCGGACAGCCGCGCGGTCAACGTCGCCGCCTGGCGCCGCGGGCGCATGCGTTCGGGCCAGGCCAGCGCGGCCAGGTTGGCGTTGCCGGTGGCGTCCACCACGTGCGTCGCGCGCACCTCGAACATGCCTTGCGGGTCCACGCAGTGCAGGCTGTCGATGCATTCGCCCTGCCCTTCCACCGCCGCCACCCGGCAGTGCAGCAGGGGTTCGACGCCGGCGGCCAGCACCAGGCCGTCGAGCGCGTGCTTGAGCCGCTCCGGGTCGAGCAGGATGATCCAGTTGCCCGTGCTCTGCTTGTTCGGTGCCACCTCGTGGCCCAGTGCCTGCAAGGCGTCCAGCACGCGCTGGCCGACGCCGGCGACCACCTGGCTCGGCCGCTCGCCGCGCGTGTAGAAGCCGCAGTAGGACTGGACGCCGGCCACCGTGGCGGTGCCGCCGAGGAAACCGTAAGCCTCGACCAGGGCCACCCGCGCGCCGCAGGCGGCGGCGCCGAGCGCGGCGGCCACGCCGGCCGCGCCGCCGCCGACCACCGCCACGTCCACGTGCAGCGGCGGACGCCCGGCGTTCACAACACCTTGTCCAGGAACGCGCGCGTGCGCGCATCGGCCGGCGCGCTGAACACCTGTTCGGCCACGCCGTGCTCCACCACCCTGCCCTGGTCCATGAAGTACAGGTAGTCGGCCGCTTCGCGGGCGAAGCGCATCTCGTGGGTGACCAGCAAGCAGGTCATGCCCTCGGCGGCGATCTCCTGGATCACCCCGAGCACTTCCTTGACGGTTTCCGGGTCCAGTGCCGCGGTCACCTCATCGAACAGCATCACCTCCGGCTGCATGCACAGGCTGCGCGCGATCGCCACGCGCTGCTGCTGGCCGCCGGAAAGCTCGCCGGGATAGGCGCTTTCCTTGCCGGCCAGGTGCACCTTGGCCAGCAGGGCGCGGGCCTGCGCCTCGACTTCCTCGCGCGGCCGGCGCAGGACCTGGATCGGCGCCATCATCACGTTCTGCAACACGGTGCGGTGCGGGAACAGGTTGTAGCCCTGGAACACGATGCCCACGCGCCGATGCAGGGCCTGGGCGTCCAGGCGCGGATCGTCGACGCGGGTGTCGCCGACCCGCACGCTGCCGGCGTCGATCCGCGTCAGCGCGTTGATGCAGCGCAGTACCGTGCTCTTGCCGGAACCCGAGGGGCCGATGATGCAGGCCACCTCGGAGCGCGCCACGGCCAGGTCCACGCCGTTGAGCACGGCGGTGTGGCCGAACGACTTGCGCACGCCCTTGAGTTCGATGAAGGGAGATTCGAGATCGCGGATGCTCACGGGGCTACCTACCTGCCTGCCCAGCGGCGCTCCAGCGAGCGCGCCAGCAGGGAAATGGGAAAGATGTAGAGGAAGAACACCAGCAGCACCAGACCGTGCACCGGCAACAACAGGTCGGTGCGCGCCTCGGCGGCGAGCACCTCGCGGGCCACGCTGAGGCCCTCGCTGACGCCGACCAGGCTGCCCAGCGCGGTCGACATGGTGACCACGCAGTACAGCCCCATCGCCGGCGGCAGCATCAGCCGCGCCGCCTGCGGCAGGATCACGCGCCGCAGCCGCGCCACCGGGCCGTAGCCCAGCGCGGCGGCGGCCTCCCATTGCGCCAGCGGCACCGCACGCAGGCCGCCGCGCACGATCTCGGACACGTTGCCGGTGGCCGGCAGGGTCAGCGCCAGCACCGCCTTGAACCAGGCCGGCAGCGGCCAGCCGGCGCCGATGGCCAGTTCGTAGGGCAGCAACTGCATGACGAAGAACATCACCACCAGCCAGGGCGCATTGCGCAGCAACTGGGTGAGCAGGTACGCGGGCCGGCTCAGCAATGCCGACGGCGACAACTGGGCGGCTCCCAAAAGCGTGCCGAACAGGCAGGCCAGCGCCATGGCCAGCACGCCCATGCCTAGGTTGACCGACAACCCGCGCCCCAGCAGCGGCAGCCACGGCCACAGGGCGTCGACCACGCTCACAGGCTCTGCCCCGGCAGGCGCAGGCGCCGTTCCAGACGCGCGAGGCCCGCGGCCAGCAACGCCATCAGGGCGAAGTAGGTCAGCAGCACCAGCAGCATCATCTCCACCACGTTGTTGAGTTCGCTCCAGATTTCCTGCGCGCTGTAGAGCACCTCGGGCACCGCCACGGCGTAGGCGATGGAGGTGCCCTTGATCATCTGCACCAGGGTGTTGCCCAGCGCCGGCAGGCTGGCGCGCAGGGCCAGCGGCAGTTCAACGTGGCACAACCGGCCCCAGCGCCCGTAGCCCAGCGCCAGCGCGGCCTCGCGGGTGGCCTTCGGCACCGCCTGGAAGCCGGCACGGAACACGTCCACGGCGAAGGCGCCGTAATGCAGGCTGATGCACAGCGCGGCGGTGGCGAACGCGCCGGTGTACCAGGGCGAAGGACCGGCCCGGGTATCGAGCAGCAGCGATCCGATGCCGAAATAGAGGAAGTACAACTGCGCCAGGCTCGGCGTGTTGCGCAGCAGTTCGACGTAGCCGAGGACCAGCCACCGCAGCGGACGCGGCCCGCGGGTGGCGAGCGCGCCGGCCAGGCCGATGACGCACGAGACCACCATGCACAACAGCGCCAGCCGCAACGTGGTGAGGATGCCTTCGTAGAACAGCCGGGCCGACCAGCCGTCGTGGAACACGCTGAAGTTCCAGCCGCTGTCGCGGGAGAATTCCGCGAAGGCCGCCGCCACGTGCCGCAGCACGCGCGGCACGCCCGCCTCGTCCAGGCCGCCGCGCGGCGCAGCGGACACGTCCAGCACCGGCTTGTGCGGCAGCTTGTAACGCGTCTCCAGGCGTTCCAGCAGCCCTTCGCTGCGCCATTGCCGCGAGTAGCCGTCGAGCAGCGCACGGAACTCGGGATCGCCATGGGCGATCGCCATGCTCCACGGCGCCTCGAAGACCGGCGGCAGGACAATGGCGAAGTCCGCCCACTGCGCCGAGTCGTGCAGGCGCAGGCGCGCCACCGCTTCGTCCATCACCTGGCCCACGCAACGGCCGTCGCGCAGCGCCTGCGCGCTCTCGGTGAGGCCGGCGAAGGCCAGGATGCGCACGCCGTAGCGCTCGGCCACGGCCTGGTTGTAGGTGGAACCATGGCTGCTGCACAGCGCCTGGCCGCGCAGGCTTTCCCAACTGGCCGGCGCATTGTCGCGGCGGCCCAGCAGCACGGCGCCGGAGCTGTAGAAATTCGGCGCGATGAAGTCCACCAGGCGCTGGCGCTCGGGGGTGACGCTGAAGCCGGTGATGATCAGGTCGCACTTGCCCTGGTCGAGGAACACCACGCGGTTGGCGCCGCTGGTGGGGACGGTCTGCCGGCGCAGCGGCCGGCCGAGTTCCAGCGACAGGCGCCGGCGGATGTCCTCGGCCAGGTCGATGTTGAAGCCGAGCGCCTCGCCGTTCGGACTGAGGTAGGCGAACGGCCGGTTCTCGACGTTGGTGCAGACGTTGAGCACGCCCTTGGCGGCGATGCGTTGCAGCACCGGCCCCGCCTCGACCCTGCCGCCCAGGGCCAGCGCGAGGACGCCGGCCAGGGCCAGGAGCCAGCCTCTCACCACCGGTAGCTGGCCTTGAGGTAGTAGAACGCGCCGTTGATGCCGAACGGCGAGTAGGAGATGTACTTGACGTTCTGGTACCCCGGGTTGTTCAGGCTGTTGCGCTTGTCCGGATAGACGTCGCCGACGTTGTCGCCGCCGGCGGTGAACTCCCAGCTTTCCAGGCGGTAGCTGGCGGACAGGTCGAGCACCCATTTACCGTCGTAGCGCTGGTCGAAGTTCGGGCCGGTGTTGCTGATGGCGACGAAGCTGCCGTAGCGCACCAGGTTGCCGTGCAGGTTCCAACTGCCGATGCTGTAGTCGCTGCCCAGCGACAGCTTGCTGCGCGGCGTGCTGTCGGTGAGCACGCCGTACCGGTCGCGGCGGTCGATGCGCTGCAGGGTCAGCCCGTTGTCGTCCAGCACGGCCGGGTTGGGCTTCACGTCGGTCACCTTGGTGCGCGCGTAGGAGTAACCGAGCGAACTGTTCAGCCGGCCGCCGTGGGCGAAGCGGTGGCGGTACTGGGCCACCATGTCGACGCCGGTGGTGGTGGTGTCCACCGCGTTGGTGAAGTAGCGCACCGACTGGTACAGCCCGCTGGGGATGCCGTTGGCCGCCAGGTAGGCCTGGGCCACGGGAGTCTGCACGTTCAGGGTGCTGGACAGGGTGATGCGGTCGTCGATGCGGATGCGGTACGCGTCGAGCGTCGCGCTGAAGGCGTCGGTGGGCTGCAAGACCAGGCCGGCGCTGACGTTCTGCGAGTTCTCGGCCTTCAGGTCCTCGGCGCCGAGCAGGCGCGCCACCGGGTCGTTCACTGGCGCGGTGCGCTGGTCCTGGAAAGCGTTGATGGTCGTGTTCAACGCGCTGGCGGTCGCCGCGTAGTGCTGCTGCGCCAGCGCGGGGGCGCGGAAGCCGGTGGAGACGCTGCCGCGCACCGCCACCTTCGAAGTGAAATCGTAGCGGTTGGAGAACGAACCGGTGGTGGCGCCGCCGAAGTCGCTGTAGCGGTCGTGGCGCAGGGCCAGCGAGGAGCGCCACTTGTCGGTGAAGTTGGTTTCCATGTCCAGGTACACGCCGACCAAGTCGCGCCTGAAGTCGCCGCTGTCCCCCGGCTTGAAGCCGGAGAAGCCCTCCACGCCGGTGCCGTAGTAGGAATTCGCTTCGCCGGCGCTTTCCTTGTAGGTCTGGTGCTGGTACTCCACGCCCGCGGCCACCGACAGCGGGTTGGCCAGGCCGGGCACGTCCAGCGCATTGCTCAGGGCGAACTGGTACACCGCCAGGCTGCTGTCGAGGGTGCCGTCGTAGAAGTTCTGCTGGCGATTGCCGGTGTCGCGGAAGAGGTAGCGGTTGAGCGAATCCCGGGTATGGAAGTCGATCATGTTCCGCCCGTAGTCGACGCTGGCATCCCACTTCCAGCCACCGGCCAGGTCGCCCTTGATGCCCAGCACGATCGAGCGGTCCTCGCTCTCCGCGTGCAGGCGCGGCCGGTAGCCGTCGGGATGGGCCTGGGCGTCGTAGGTGGAAGCGCGACCGTTGCGGAAGGCGTCCCAGGTGTCGCCGTCGGCACGATTGTAGGAGACGAAGCCGTAGGCGCTGACGCTGTCGCTGAAAGCGTATTCGGCGTTCACCAGCGCCTTGGCGTTCTTCACCTGCGGATCGCCCAGCCGGTAGGTGATGCCGCCGTAGCCCGGCGCGCCGGGATTGCGCAGGTCGGGGCCGGCGCGGTTGGTGAAGTCGTTGGAGTTGCCTTCGAAGCTGACGTGCACCGCGCCGCGGTCGCCCAGCGCGAAGCCGGCGTCGCTGTCGAGGTGGCGCTGGGTACCGTCGCCCTCGCGGTACTGGCCGAGGCTGAAAGTCACCTGCCCGCTCTCGGCGTCGCTCTTCAGGATGATGTTGATCACGCCGGCGATGGCGTCAGAACCGTAGCGCGCCGAGGCGCCGTCGCTGAGCACCTCGACGTGGTCGATGGCGGAAATGGGGATGGTGTTCAGGTCCACCGGCGCCGAACCGCGGCCCTGGGTCACGTTGGTGTTGAGGAAGGCGCTGGTATGGCGGCGCTTGCCGTTGACCAGGACCAGCACCTGGTCCGGACCCAGGCCGCGCATCTGCGCCGGGCGGATGATGCCTGTGAAGCCGGAACTGGCCGGACGCGGGAAGTTCAGCGAAGGCACCAGGCGCGACAGCGCCTCGCCCAGTTCGCTGCTGCCGCTGCCCTCCAGCGCCTGCGCCGAGACCACCTGGATCGGCTGCAGCGACTCCGCCGCGGTGCGGTTCTCCGCGCGCGTGCCGGTCACCACCACCGGGTTCATCGTCTGGGTCGCGTCCGTGTCCTGGGCGCATGCGCTGCCGGCCGCGATGATGTTGAGGATGGCGAAAGCGAGTTTCTGCACCGCGAATCTGTTGCCTGGCTTCATGGGAAACACCCCTGACGAGACTCGGCCTGCTCGCCGGCGACGAGCCGTGCGCGAGCAATCCGGGAAGTGGACGATGACGGAGGGCACGGGGCCCCTCTCCTCTCCGAGCGTGGCTTTCCAAGCCAGTGGCACAACGCAGTCAGCCCGGCAGGAACACGCTAATTGCAATCCCGGCAGAAAAACATTGAATTTTTCAAGGCAAGCGTTCACCTTTTGTCATGTAGTCCGCTTGCCGGTACCGCTTGAGGAAAACCCCGCCAAGCCGATGCGCTCCGTCGCGACAGCCAGCCACCGCCGCCATGATGTTTGGAACATGGCCGTTGTGAACGTGGCAGGCGCACCCGGCGGACCGGGCGGGAAATTTACCCGCACAGGCATCCTGCGTAGGCTACGGTCCCTCGATACCCCGTCCGGACAGTTCGATGAATCTTCGCCAGATGGAAGTCTTCCGCGCCATCATGCTCACCGGCAGCATCACCGGCGCGGCCGAGCTTCTGCACCTGTCCCAGTCGGCGGTCAGCAAGATGCACAGCCACACGCAGCAGCGCAGCGGGCTGAAGCTCTTCGAACTGGTCAAGGGCAGGCTGGTCCCCACCAGCGCGGCGAAGCAGTTGTACGAGGAAGTCGACCGCCTGTGGCGCAACGTTGAGAAGGTCAACGCGCTGTCGAAGGAACTGGCCGACCCGAGCAAGGGCAACCTGTACGTCGCCGCCTCCCTGAGCCTGGGCACGACCGTGGTGCCGCTGAGCGTGGCCGACACGGTGAAAGAGCGGCCGGACCTCCAGGTCAAGGTGATCCTGCCGTTGCCCAACCAGTTGATCGACGCGGTCGCCGACAAGATCGTCGACATCGGCGTCAGCACGTTCGCGGCCAACCATCCGAGCATCGATGTCCACGCCCGGTTCACCTGCCCACTGGTGTGCCTGATGGCGCCCGGCCATCCGCTGGCCGCCCTCAAGGAGATCCATCCGCGCGATCTCGTCGGTCACCGGCTGATTTCCGTCCCCTTCCAGGAACTGTACGGACTGAGCGAGGAGAAGGTCTATGGCGAAGCGCTGGAAGACCTGAACAAGAGCCTGGAAGTGCGCTCCAGCCTGATCGCCAGCCTCTTCAGCCGCGCCACCGGCGAGGTCGCGGTCGTCGATGCCATCGCCATTTCCGACAATCTCGTCCCGCCGCTGGAAATCCGCCCGCTGGTGACCAGCGAGAGCGTCGACATCAACGTCATCCACAACCGCTACAAGCCGCTGTCGCCTCAAGCGCAGTTGTTCCAGGAACTGCTCATTTACCGCCTGAAGCAATACTGCGATGCGCTTTGAGCCCACGCGATGAGCTCACGCGCCCGCCGAGCCGACTGATCTTGGATGGGCCGTGGCGGCGTATCGGAAATGCTGGCTTCCCATGCCGCACTGACCACTGTCTATCGACTCGACAGCAGCCCACGGCATGTCGGGCTGAGATCCAAGGACGGGAGGCCGTGCAACGTTTGACCGAACGACACGGCTTGCTTCGCCCCTGTAATCCGGATCGGCCAGACCTGGAGGATTCGGCGTCATCCACGGCCCGGGAAGGCACGCCGCCAGTGAGAAGCCGAAGTGCATCGATGCGCGGATCGCGCTGCCTTGGAACAGGCCGAGAACAGCATGTCTTCACGAACCCACGGAGAAGCAGGATGCCCTCCTGCGGCAACGGATCGAACGAAGCGCCGCCGCGGGGTCCGGCATGGCGTCCGCACCTCAGGCCAACCGTTTCCGCGCACCGAGGGGAGTGGATAAGCCCCTGAAATGCGTGCTAAAGTCTCCGGCCCTGATTGACCGGGTAACGCGGTTTCCGCGAAGGCGCCCACCCCCTCTTTCAGCCAGTTTCATCGCATCCCGACACGCCGGGGTGGCGGCGGACCGCACTCAGGCGCGGTTTCGTTTTCTATGGTGGCCCCGTCGGCCCCTCGCGACGCTAGGTCGAAAACTCCGCCAGGGCCGGAAGGCAGCAACGGTATCGATCGATGCGGGCGCCGAGGCCAGCCGGCGGGGCCACCGCCTTTCCAGGCCCTGGCTGTTCACTCTGCCCTGCCTGGACCTGCAATCAAACTCATCGACCGCTTCTCGGCTGGCTTGCATGCGTCGCTGCCTTGCGTAGACGTTGCGCGCAAATGGAAGTGAAACGGCCGGTTGGAAAGATTCCACGGAAATGCAGATGGCTGTCGCCTCTATGGAAGCCGCATTTTCCGGAACCCGCGGCATCGGCCGAGCCGCGATCATTCCCGCGCATCGGATACCCGCAATCCACCGGCTCGACCGGCAGCGACACAACACGCAGCGAGGCGTGCCGGTTCCGGCTCCCACCCGCTCAATCCGCCACGATCTCCAGTGCATCCGGCTCGCGGCCGGTGACCCAGTAGTCCAGCACCTGCCAGCGCTCGGTGTCGATCACCGCGATGCGGTCGCCACCGCTGATGGCGACGTAGGCGCGCGGGCGGTCCGCGGCCACCGCCAGGCCGATCGGCAGGGCGGCGTTGCCGAGCAGGGTGGGCCGGTAGGCCATGTCGTCGCGTGAGAGGGGCACCGTCGCCACGGGCACCTTGGTGCGCGCGCTGAACACCGACAGCGTCGCCGCGCGCGCGTTGGCGACGAAGGCCAGGCCGCCGTCGGCGGAGAACGCCACCCGGATCGGGAAGCCGCGGCTGGACATGCGCCGCTTGACCGCCAGCGTCTTCGGGTCGTGCACGGTGATGGTGTCGTCCTCGCGGTTGGCGACCCAGACCTCGCGGCCATCGGGACGCACGGCGAGGCCCTCGGCGCCCCTTCCGGCCGATTTCTCCAACGTCTTCCGGCCGCTGGCCAGGTCGATGCGGCTCAGGGTGCCGGCCTGGATCTTGGTCAGGTAGGCCACGTCGCCGTCGGGGGACAGCGCCAGCATGTGCCCGGTGCCGCCGCCCACGTCGATCACCCGCTCGATGGCGCCGGTGGCGACGTCCACCACCAGCACGCTGCCCGAGGCTTCGGCGGTCACCAGCACGCGCAGGCCGTCCGGCAGGAAGCGCAATCCGTGCGGCGCGCCGTGCTGGCCCAGGTCGATGCGGCGGGTGGGCTGGCCGCCGACCAGGTCCAGCACCGACAGCGAATTGCCCGATTGCGTGCCGCCGTAGTTGCTGACCACGGCGAGGCGGCCGCCAGGCGCCACCGCGATCTCGTGCGGCGCTTCGCCGGTGCGGAACTCGCCGATGCGGCGGCCGTCCTTCAGCGAAAGGCGCCACACGGTGTCGGCGGACTTGTTGCCCACCAGCAGTTCGGCCGCCGCCGCGGGCAACGCATGGCCGGCGGCGAGGCCGAGCAGCAGGCCGGCCCAGCAACGGCGCGGGCGCGATGCGCGCGGCATCAGCGGCCTGTCCCGCCGTCGTCGGGGTGCAGCCAGTTGGCGCCGCCTTCGCGGTAGTGCTCGCGCTTCCAGATCGGCACGCGCCGCTTCACTTCGTCGATGACGTAGCGGCAGGCGTCGAAGGCCGGGCCGCGGTGCGCGGCGCTGACGCCGACCCACACCGCCAGGCCGCCGATGGCGAGGCTGCCGCTGCGATGGACGCAGGCCGCCGCCAGCAGGTCGAAACGGGCCATGGCCTCGTCGAGGATGCGCCGGCCTTCGCGTTCGGCCAGCGCGTCGTAGGCTTCGTAGTGCAGGCCGGTCACCGCGCGGCCTTCGTGGTGGTCGCGGACCCAGCCCTCGAAGGTGGCGCAGGCGCCGGCGCGCGGGTCCAGCAGCCGGCTGCGCAGCGCTTCCGGCGCGATCGGGCTGGCGGACAGCAGGAACAGCGCCATCTCAGCCTCCGCTTACCGGCGGGATGAAGGCGATCTCGCTGCCGTCGCGCACCGCGTCGGTCCAGCGCGCGAATTCGCCGTCCACCGCCACCCTCAACCGTTCCGCCGGCCATTGCAGGCCGTGCCGCACGGCGGCTTCGGCGTAGACGCCGGCCAGGTCGGCGGCGGCGGTGGCCGCCTGCTCGCTGGCGGTGGCCGCGGCGTCGCGCAGGCTGGCGAAATACAGCAGGGTCACCCGCGCCGTCATGCCGCCCCCACGTCGCGCTTGCCGCCGCGCTTGCCCAGCAGCCGGGCCGGGCCGATGACGATGGCGTGGGTTAGCGCCTTGCACATGTCGTACACGGTCAGCGCGGCGACGGTGGCGCCGGTCATCGCCTCCATCTCGACGCCGGTGCGGTGCACGGTGCGCACGTGGCAGTCGATGGCCAGCGTCGCCTCGCCGTCCCAGTCGATGGCGATGCGGCAGCCGTCGATGGGCAGCGGATGGCAGAACGGGATCAGTTCGTGGGTGCGCTTGACCGCCATGGTGCCGGCGATGATGGCCGTGTCCACGATGCCGCCCTTGGCGCTGCGCAATCCGTCGCGGCGGAGCCGGCGCGCCACTTCCGCCGGGAACTTCACCCGGCAGCGCGCGTGCGCCTCGCGCGCGGTGGCGGGCTTGCCCGATACATCGACCATCGCGGGGCGGCCGTCGGCGTCCAGATGGCTCAGCTTGCTGGGTGACATGCGCTTCCAGGCGTGGGATCAACCGCCGATAAGATACATCTCGATGTGGCGTCGGTCGCGCACCGCGGGCTGCCCGCGCAACTCACTGTAGCGGTCGGCGCGCCGCGACCACGCCGCGGCGACGCGCGCGGCCAGCGTCGCCTCGCCCTGGGCGAGGTCCGCGCGCAGGTCGGTGCCGGCGTCGGCGAACAGGCAGGTGAACAGCTTGCCGTCGGCGGACACCCGCGCGCGGTGGCAGTCGCCGCAGAACGGCGCGCTCACCGAACTGACGAAACCGATTTCCCCGCCGCCGTCCTCGAAGGCGTGCCGCTCGGCCACTTCGCCGCGGTACTCCGCTTGCAGCGGGCGCAGCGGCCAGCGCGCGGCGATGCGCGCGCGCAGTTCGGCCGAGGACACGGCCTGCTCCGGCCGCCAGCCGTTGCAGGTGCCCACGTCCATGTACTCGATGAAGCGCACCACGTGGCCGCTGCCGCGGAAATGCTCCAGCAGCGGCAGCACCTGGTCCTCGTTGCGCCCGCGCTGCACCACCGTGTTGATCTTCAGCCGGTCGAAGCCCGCGGCCTCGGCGGCGCGGATGCCGGCCAGCACGTCCTGCACCCGGCCCCGCCCGCCGGACATCGCGGCGAACACGGCCGGGTCCAGCGCGTCCAGGCTGACGGTGACGCGGCGCAGCCCCGCCGCGCGCAAGGCGGCCGCCTGCCCGGCCAGCAGCGCGCCGTTGGTGGTCAGCGCGATGTCATCCAACTGCGGGATCGCGGCCAGCCTGGCTACCAGTTCCGGCAACCGCCGGCGCAGCAGCGGTTCGCCGCCGGTCAGGCGCAGCTTGCGCACGCCCAGCGCCACGAAGGCGCGGACCACGGTCTCGATCTGCGCGAACGACAGGCGCTGCGACGCGTCGGTGCCGTGGCCCTCGGGGATGCGGTCGGCCGGCATGCAGTAGTCGCAGCGGAAGTTGCACGCATCGATCACCGACAGGCGCAGGTCGTGCAGGGGACGCCCCCAGCGGTCGCTCGGCGGGGGCGGCGACAGGCTCACGGCAGCAGGCGCGCGGGGTCCAGCGGATCGGCCAGCGCCAGCGCATCGTCGGGCCGGGCCACGCGGTAGCCGCGCGCGCGCAGCGCTTCGCCGTCGGCGGTGCCGGCATAGTGGTAGAGCACGCAGCGGGCCAGCAGCGCCGGCGGGTATTCGCGTTCGAGGTCGTCGATGCCGCTGTGCGAAGGATTGCCGTGCAGCGCGCAATCGTGCGCGATCGCCTCACCCGCGTCGGCGTGGCGCGCCAGCATTTCCGGGATCGGCCGGGTGTCGCCGGTCCACACCACGCTGCCGGGCAGGCGCAGGCCGAACGCGGTGTCCGGCCAGTGGTGGCGCACCGGGAACACTTCCAGCCGCTGCCCGTCGTGCCAGAACGCCTCGCCCACCGGCACCAGGTGGAAGGCGTCCCAGAAATTCGCGCCGCCCTCGGCCAGCACGTTGGGATAGTCGGCCACCCGACGGTGCAGCGCGGGCACCAGCGGCGCCGGCACGTACAGGCGGATCCTGCCGCGGCGTTCCGGCGTGAAGTAGGCGTCGACGAACAGGCGCTCGAAGCCGGCGACGTGATCCAGGTGCACATGGGTGATGAACAGCGCCTCGGGCATGCCGCCGTAGCGCGCCTGGTAGGCGGTCAGGCCCTCGCCGCCGCAGTCGATGGTCAGCCACGGGCGGCCGTCGCGCTCCAGCGAGGCCATTGCCGACCCCAGCTCCACCGCGCCGGCGTTGCCCACCCCATGGAAACGCAGGGCCCAGGCCATCCTCAGTACCCCCGCGACCAGGCGCCGTCGTAGGCGCGGCGCAGCGTGGCGAAATCGCGCTCTACCTCGTCGGCGCCGCGCGCCGCGCGCAACTTGTGCAGCGAACGCTTCAGCCGGGCCAGGTTGGCCTCGCGCCAGCCGGTGGCGGGGATGCGCAGCCGGCCGCGGTCGAAATCGATCAGCCAGCCGTGCCCCTTTTCGTCGAACAGGATGTTCTGCGCGTTCAGGTCGGCATGGTCCAGCCCGGCGCGGTGGAAGCGCGCGACCATCCGGCCGGTGGCCTCCCAGGGCGCCTGCTCGCCCTGCGCGGCGGCCAGGTCGGCCAAGGTACGCGCGCCGGGCAGGCGCTCGACGATGATCGCGGCCGTGTAGAACAGTCCCTCGCGCAGGTAGCTGGCGGCCACCGGCCGCGGCACCGGCAGGCCGCGCGCCAGCAGCGCGCGGGTCAGGCGGAATTCGGCGAAGCTGCGGGTGCGGTCGGGCCCGTGCCACAGGTAGCGGTCGCGGCTGAAGCGCGCCGCCAGCCCGCCGCGGCGGTAGTGGCGCAGCACGCACTGGCTGGATGGCGCGTCGATGAACCAGGCGCCGCCGCGGCCGCCGTCGCCGACGGGCATGGCGCGCTCGCCCCATTTCTCCGGCACGAACCAGTCCGGGCTCGCTTGCCGAACGTGTTGGCGGTCGAACAGAATCGCCCCGTATCCGCGGCCATCGCGGAACGGCGTCAGGGCTTCCGAGGCGTCAAATCCGACCATCCAGCGAGTCTAGCAACTCTTGTCGACGATTCCGCCTTCGCTCTGCCTGCTCCGCCTGTCCGCGCTGGGCGACGTGACCCACGTCGTGCCCCTGGTCCGCACGCTGCAGCGGCGATGGCCGCAGGCGCGCCTGCACTGGGTCATCGACAAGGCCGGCCACAAGCTGCTGGAGGGCCTGGACGGCGTGGTCTTCCACACCTACGACAAGAAGAGCGGCCTGGCCGGCATGCGCGCGCTGCGCCGGGAATTGCCGGAGCCGCGCTTCGACGCGCTGCTGCAGATGCAGGTGGCGCTGCGCGCCAACGTGCTGTCGGCCTTCATCCCGGCGCGCCGCCGCATCGGCTACGACCGCAGCCGTTCCAAGGACCTGCACGGACTGTTCGTCAACGAACGCATCGCCGACCGCCCGGGCATCCACGTGCTGGACGCGATCGGCAGCTTCTGCGAACCGCTGGGGCTGGAGCAGACCGAGGTGGTCTGGAACCTGCCCGTGCCCGCGGAAGCCCACGCCTGGGCCGCCGCGCAATGGCCGGCGGACGGCTTGCCCGTGCTGGTCGTCTCGCCCTGCTCCAGCCACGTGCGCCGCAACTGGTACGCCGACCGCTACGCCGCCGTCGCCGACCACGCGCTGGCGCAGGGCTGGCGGGTGGTGCTGTGCGGCGGGCGCAGCGAACTGGAGCGGACCACCACCGACGCCATCCTGGCGCAGTTGCGCTCGCCGCTGCGCGAGGCGCGCGTGCTGGACCTGGTGGGCAAGGACACGCTCAAGCAGTTGCCGGCCCTGCTGGCGCGCGCCGACCTGGTGATGACGCCCGACTCCGGCCCGATGCACATCGCCAACGCGATGGGTGCCAAGGTGCTGGGGCTGCACGCGGCCAGCAACCCGCGGCGCAGCGGCCCGTATTCGGACATCCGCTACTGCGTGGACCGCTACGACGACGCCGCGCGCAAGTACCGCGGCCGGCCCGCCGCCGAGCTCGCCTGGGGCAGCAAGATCGAGCACAACGGGGTGATGGAACTGGTCACGGTGGAGGACGCCGTCGCGGCGTTCGAGCGCTACCGCACCGACCGCACGGCCTAGACGCCGCAACCCGCACCGGGCCTGCCGGCGGCCTTGCGCCGCTGCATGCGCCGGACCATCCGCAGCCAACGACTGTCGCCGTTACGGACCGCGTGGCCGGCCCGGCCGGCCCCGCCGAGCGCTGGTCTCAGGGCGCCGCGGCGTTCCTGTAGTCCTGGTAGGACTTCTCTTCCACGTAGCTGGAGCCCAGCGCCAGGTTGATCTCCTTCTTGATCCGCGCGCGCTCGTCGTTCTCGAAGTACACGCTGCGGGCGAGGCGGACGAATTCGTCGTCGAAGGCCTGCGCCTTCTCCTTGACCCGGATGTCGTCCTCGATCGCCCACAGGCGCTCGTTGACCTCCTTCAACTGCGCGCGCAGCTCGACGATGCTGTGGCCGGCCGCCGGATGGGCCATCCAGGTCGCCTCCAGCGCCGCCAGTTCGGCGCGCACGTTGGCCAGCTTGGCCTCGTCGGTCATCCGCTCGGACTTGATCTGCAGGATGGCGATCTTGTCCAGCAGTTCGCCGAAGGACACGGGCACGAGGATTTCGGACATGGCGGTTGCCTCAGGGGGATGGGCCATTGTAGGCGGTCGCCGTCCCGCGCCGGGTCGATGCCGGCGTGCGCATGCAGCGCCGGCCGGAAAAGCGAAGGCCCCCATGCGGGGGCCTTCGCGTGTCCTGGCGGAGAGGGAGGGATTCGAACCCTCGATACGCTATTAACGTATGCCTGATTTCGAGTCAGGTACATTCAACCACTCTGCCACCTCTCCGGGTGGTGCCCCGGCGTGGCCGGGGGCGTGAATGATACGGACCGGACGGCATCCGGACAAGCCGATGGCCGCCGATCCGTGCGCGGCCGCCGGTTTCCGGCACTTCGTGCGGCGACTTGCGCGGCGGGGTGTCCTGTCCGCCCGGATCATTCCGTATGTCTCTGTAAGCCTGCCTCTCCCCCTCCCCTGCGATGATCGAATTCGGCCACATCACCCACGTCGGCCTCCGGCGCGAGCTGAACGAAGACACCTACTACGGCGACAGCGAGCTGGGCCTGTGGCTGGTGGCCGACGGCATGGGCGGGCACGCCTGCGGCGAAGTGGCCAGCGCGCTGGCCCGCGAGACCATCGTGCGCGAGGTGCGCGACGGCACCCCGCTGGCCCAGGCGATCCGGATCGCCGACGAGGAGATCATCCGCACCTCGCGCCGCCGCAACGACACCCTGCCGATGGGCACCACCGTGGTGGCCGCGCGCGTCAACGGCAGCCGCTTCGAAGTGGCCTGGGTGGGCGACAGCCGCGCCTACCTGTGGCGCGACGGCCAACTGGCGCAGCTCAGCCAGGACCACAGCTACGTGCAGGAACTGATCGCGCAGGGCGCGCTGACCGCCGAACAGGCGCGCACGCACCCGCACCGCAACGTGGTGACGCAGGCGCTGGGCGTGACCGACCCCAACCACCTGAACGTCTCCACCCTCACCGGCGAACTCCGCCCCGGCATGCAGCTACTGCTGTGCAGCGACGGGCTGACCGAGGAAGTGGACGACCGCAGCATTGCCGACACCCTGCGCTACAACGACTGCAGCGCGCAGGAATGTGTGGATTCGCTGATCGCGGCCGCTTTGGACGGCGGCGGCTCGGACAACGTCACCGCCATCCTGGTGCGCTGCCACTGACGCACCGCTTCTTGCAGGAGCGGCTTCAGCCGCGACCGCGGAGATAGAGCAAGCCAGGGGCCACGGATCGGCGCGGATAGCACGGATAAGGCGAGGCGGGCCTCATCGCCTGGCCCATTGATCGGTCCGACAGCACCTGTCTTCAGCCGCGGATTCCACTCTCCTCCCTTTCATGCGCCCCCCCCCTGCCTGGCAAGAGCGGGAACAGGGAATGGGGCCGTGCTGCCGCTGGAAATCCACGGACTTCCGATAGCGATGGCAGGAGAAACGCCATTCCCTGTCTCTGGCCGCAACCGCAGCCGTTGCGGCCGGCGCCTGACCGCTCAGGCGGTTTCCAGCACCGGCGGGTCCCACAGGCAGCGGCCGCCGGCCTTCTTGCGCAGCGTTTCCAGCCGCGCTTCGTGGGCGGCAAGTTCGTCGGCCGACACGACGACGCGCGGGCGCTCGCCGCGCGTGTCGAAGCTGGCCGCCACCACGGCCACGGCGGCCGTGGCGGTGTCGTCCAGGCCGGCGAAGCCGATCTCGCTCTGGCCGGCGGTCAGGTTCAGGTAGACGTCGCACAGCAGTTGCGCGTCGAGCAGCGCGCCGTGCAACTGGCGGTGGGTGTTGTCCACGCCCAGCCGCTTGCACAGCGCGTCCAGCGAATTGCGCTGGCCGGGGAAGCGCTGGCGCGCCAGCAGCAGCGAGTCCTCCACCGTCACCCGTTCGGCCAGGCGGCCGTAGCGTTCGCCCAGCAGCGACAGCTCGTACTCCAGGAAGCCCATGTCGAAGGCGGCGTTGTGGATCACCAGCTCCGCGCCGTCGATGAAGGCCAGGAACTCGTCGGCGATCTCGGCGAAGACCGGCTTGTCGGCCAGCGCCTCCAGGCTCAGGCCGGTGACCTCGGCCGCGCCCTGCTCGAACTCGCGCTGCGGGTTGATGTACTGGTGGAAAGTGCGTCCGGTGGGCCGGCGCTCCAGCAGTTCCACGCAGCCGATCTCGACCACGCGGTTGCCCTTCTTCCATTCCAGGCCGGTGGTTTCAGTGTCGAGGACGATCTGGCGCATCAGGCAGCGGGCTCCACGGAGACGGAATGGCGGAACAGCATCACCTCGCGCTCGACGTGAGGCAGCGCGGTCATTGTCTCAAAACCGAATCCCAGCTTCCGCAACAGGGCGATGGACACGGCGTTGTCCGGGTTCACGATCGCCAGCAGGTCGCCCAGCGCCAGCCGCCGCCGTGCGTGCGCCATCACGCCCTCGGCGGCTTCGCGGGCGTAGCCCCGGCCGCAGAACTCGGGCAGCAGCGCGTAGCCCAGGTCCGGCCCGTCCAGCCCTTCGCGCCGCACCAGTCCGCAGTTGCCGATCAGCGCCCCGCCGGCCTTTTCCTGCACTGCGTACATGCCGTAGCCGTGCGCCGCATAGCTGCGGCAGGCGCCGTGGCGCACGTAGTCACGGGCCTGCTCCGGCGTGCGCACGCCACGGTCGGCGATATGGTGGATGAAGCCGGGGTCGTTGAGCAGGCGCAGCATCAGCGTGATGTCGGCGCCGTCGTCGGGCGACATCGCGCGCAACCGCAGGCGCGCGGTTTCCAGCACCGGCTGGCCGGGCACGAGGGCTGCGCTCACGCCGGCACGCCGTCGCGGAAGCGCGTGGCCTCGTTGCGGGCGAGCACGTCCACGCGCTCGTTGTCCGGATCGCCGGCATGGCCCTTCACCCAGCGCCATTCGATGGCGTGGCGGGCGGCGGCGGCGTGCAGGCGTTCCCACAGGTCGCGGTTCTTGACCGGATCGCCGCCGGCGGTCCTCCAGCCGCGCCGCACCCAGCCCGGCATCCATTCGGTGATGCCCTGGCGGACGTACTGCGAATCGATGTACAGGGTGACGCCGCAGGGCTCGGTCAGCGCTTCCAGCGCGGCGATGGCTGCCATCAGCTCCATGCGATTGTTGGTGGTCTGGGCCTCGCCGCCGACCAGTTCGCGCTCCTTGTCGCCGTACCGCAGCAGGGCGGCCCAGCCGCCGGGGCCGGGATTGCCCAGGCACGAGCCATCGGTATGGATGCTGACGTGTTTCATGTGTCCTCGTAAGGGTCAGGACGCCGGCGCCGCGCGCCAGGCGCGCCGGGCCGGTGCCGGGGGAATGAGATTGGCGACGCGCTTCTCGGCCTGCACCAGGCAGGCGGCGCGCAGGCCGGCGGGCCAGCGGGCGGGCTGGGCGCCGCGCCAGACCGGGCCGCAGGGCGAAGCCGGCCCCAGCGGGGTCAGGCCGTGCTCGCGCAGGCGCTCCTGCCAGCCGGCCGGGTCGCGCACGGCCAGGCCGCTCTTGCGCCAGCGCAGGCGGTAGGGGCTGAACGGATTGAGCGCGAACAGGCACAGCCGCCCGCCCGGTTGCAGCACGCGCGCGCATTCTTCCAGCAACGCCTCGCCGCCTTCAGCCTCCTGGACGTGCTGGACCACCACCATGCCCATGGTCTCGGTGGGCAGGGGCAGCGACAGGTTGCAGCGGACCGGACCGGTGAGCGCGTCGCCTTCGCCCCGCCTCAGCAGCAGCCCGCGAGGCGGCGCGTCCGGCGGAAGAGCCGCTGGCTCGCCGGGCGGCGCCAGCCACAGCCAGGGCTGCGGCACGCGCGCGGCCAGCGCCTGCAAGGCCAGTGGCGCCTCGGCCGCCAGCACGGCGCCGCCCCGGCCAGTCCGGAACCACTGCAAGGCGCCGGGTTGACGGGTAAACGCGAAGGCAGGCATGTTCGGATTGTAGAGGACGCCGCCCCCGGGCGTCCGTCCCCTTGTCCGGAGCCCGCCCGCCGATGCGCCTGCTCGCCCTGCCCGCCTTCGAGGACAACTACATCTGGGCGCTGGTGGACGACGACGGGGATGCGCTGGTGATCGACCCCGGCGATGCCACCCCGGTGCTGGCGGCGACCGCCGACGGCCTGTGGCCGGCGGCCGTGCTGGTCACCCACCATCACGCCGACCATGCCGGCGGCGTGGCGGCGCTGCGCGAACGCTGGCCGACCCTGCCGGTGTTCGCCCCGGACGACGCCCGCATCCCCGACGCGACCGAGCGCGTCGGCCAGGGCGACCGGGTGACCCTGAAGGGCTGGTCGCTGTCGGTACTCGCCGTGCCGGGCCACACCTCCAGCCATATCGCCTTCCATGGCGGCGGCCTCGATGGCCCGGCCCACCTGTTCTGCGGCGACACCCTGTTCAGCCTGGGCTGTGGCCGGATGTTCGAAGGTACCCCGCCGCAGATGCTGGCCTCGCTGGACCGCCTGGCCGCCCTGCCCGGGGAAACCCTGGTCTGCTGCGGGCACGAATACACCCTGGCCAATGCCGCTTTCGCGATGACCGTGGACCCCGACAATCCTGCCCTGCGCCAGCGCGCCCGCGACGTCCAGGCGATGCGCCAGGCCGGGCGCCCCAGCCTGCCGTCCACCCTGGCGCAGGAAACGGCGACCAACCCCTTCCTGCGCGTGGACGCGCCGGCGGTGCAGGCGGCGGTGGCGCACCGGATCGGGCGCCTGCCGGCGGACCGGGTGGAAACCTTCGCCGAACTGCGGCGCTGGAAGAACGACTTCCGCGCATGAGGGTCTTCCGGCTGCTGCCCGCCGCGCTCGCGACCGCCTGCCTGACGGGGTTCGCCGCGCCGGCGGCCGAACCCGCGGCGGACGCCCCGGCGGCTGCGGCGGTGGCTGCGACGACGGCGGAAAACAACGCAACGCCCGCGCTTCCTCCCATCGATCCCGCCACCCTGCCCCCTACCCGGCAGCGCAACGGGCTGGAGATCTACCAGCGCTTCCGCGACGGCCTGGCCGACGCGACCTGCGACAGCGCCGCCACCCAGGGCCGCTGGAAGCAGCACTTCCGCCACGCCCCCGGCCGCCTGGCCAGGACCGACGACGACCTGCTGCCGCTGTTCGGCTACGTGGTCGATGCACTGCGCGAAGCCCACCTGCCCACCGAGTTCGCCCTGATCCCGTTCGTCGAGAGCGGCTACAAGCCCGGCGCGCGCAATCCCAGCGGGCCGGCCGGGCTGTGGCAGTTCATCGGCATCACCGCGCGCAACCACGGCGTGCCGATGCGCGAAGGCTACGACGGCCGCCTGTCGCCGGTGGATTCCACCCAGGCCGCGGTGCGCTACCTGAAGACCCTGCACGGCATGTTCGGCGGCGATTGGCGGCTGGCGGTGATGGCCTACAACGCCGGCGAGTACCGGGTGCTGCAATCGATGCGCCGCGCCGGCATGAACGCCCGCAACGCGCGCCCGGCCGAACTGCCGGGGCTGTCCGGCGTCACCTACGCCTACGTCGAGAAGCTGCACGCCCTGGCCTGCATCTTCGAGCAGGCCGACGACCGCCAGGAATGGCTGGACCGGCTGGACCGCCCGGTCCCGCGGCTGGCCGCACATGCGCTGCCCGGCGACAGTTCGCTCGACGCCTGGGCCGGCGCCAACGGCCACAACGCCGCCCTGTTGAAGCGGCTCAATCCGGCGCTGGCGGGCAAGTTCAGCCGCGGCGAACGCCCGATGCGCCTGCTGGCCCCCACCGAAGCGTCCGCCGACGAAACCGTCGCCGTGCCCGCGCCTGCCGCCGCGATACCTGCCGCCGCACTGATCGCCGCGGCGTCGCCCGGCCAAGCGGAACCTACCGCAGCCACCGACAAGACCGCGCGCCGCGATGCCGGCAGGACCCCGCGACGGCACACCGTGCAGCGCGGCGAATCAGCGTGGACCATCGCGCGCCGCTACGGGATGAAGCCGCAAAGGCTGCTGGCCCTGAACAACCTCGCCGCCGACGCCGTGCTCAAGCCCGGCATGCAGTTGCGGCTGGACGACGACGCACGCTGAGGCGCCGTGCACCGGCACCGGTGCACGGCCGCACCCAGCGGCCGCGCAACGAAAAAGCCCGCCGTGCAGGCAGGCTTTTTCTTCGGTGTGCCGACGGCGGCGCGGATTACAGCCGGTCTTCGAACACCTTCACCTGGAAGCGCTTGCGCATCGCGTCCACGTAGGCCTGGGTGGCGATGGCGCCGTTCAACTGCATGAGCTGCTGCTGCATCATCGTGCGCTGCTCGGCCGGCATGGCGGACAGGTCACCCGGCGTCACCTTGTTCACCGTGAACACGGTGAACACGCCGTCGCCCAGCGACGCCTTGCCGGCGCTGGGCTTGCCTTCGGCCGGCGGAGGAACGGCGAAGATCGCCTCATTGGCCTCGGCGGTCGGCATCGGGATGCCGCGCTGCAGGCCCGGCAGTTCGTTGTAGCGGAAGTTCTCCGCCGCGGCGATGGCCGCCAGCGATTCGCCCTTCCCGATGCGCGCCAGCACCGCCGCGGCGGCGGCCTCGGCGGCCTTGCGCTGGCGGTCCGCGCGCACGGCGGCGATCACGGCATCACGCACCTTGTCCAGCGGCTGCGCCTGTTCCGGCGTGTGCGCAGCGACGCGGATGACGACGCTGTGGGTCGGGGAAATCTCGATGGGATCGCTGGCCGTGCCGTCCTGCACCCGCGCGTCCGAGAACGCGGCGCGCAGCACGGCGGGATTGGCGGCGATACCCTGCGGCGCGTTGCGCGGGAACGGCCCCAGCTTCTGCAGCGGCAGACCCATCGTCTGCGCGGCCGGCGCCAGCGAGGTGGGATTCTTCAGTGTTTCGTTGACCAGGCGCCCCGCCAGGTCGTTGAAGGCGCGCTCGCGCTCGCTGCCGGCTTCCTCGGCCGCCAGTTCGGCGCGCACTTCCTCGAAGCTGCGCCCCACGCTCGGCTTGATCTCCTTGAGCTGCAGCACGTGGTAGCCGAAATCGCTCTTCACCGGGCCACGGATCTCGCCCGCCTGCATCGCGAACGCGGCGTCCTCGAACGGCTTGACCATCGAGCCGTCCTTCGCGAACGCCGGCAGTTCGCCGCCAGCGTCCTTCGAGCCGGGGTCGTCGGAGTTCGCGCGCGCCAGCGCGGCGAAGTCGGCGCCTTCGCGCGCCTGCTTGGCGAGCGCGGCGGCCTTGTCTTCGGCCTTCTTCTGGGTGGCGGCATCGGCGCCCGCGTCGGCGGCGATCAGGATGTGCGCGACGACGCGCTGCTCAGGCGAAACGAAGCGCGACTTCTCGGCCTCGTAGCGCTTGCGTAGCGCGGCTTCGTCGGCCGGGACGGCCGCCGGCAGCGTGCTGCCGTCGATCTCGACGTATTCCAGCGTCACCTGCTCGGGCTGGCGGAAGTCCTGCTTGTGGCCGTCGTACCACGCCTTGATGTCGGCGTCGGCGACCGGCGCGGTGTCCTGCGCGGGCGGCGGCAGCAGGGCGATGCCGACGTCGCGGGTCTCGCCCAGCAGCTTCCACATACGGGCCTGCTCGTCCGCGGTGGTGAAATCGGATTCGTTGATGGCCTGCGGGACCAGCATCATGCGCAGGCGTTCGCGCTGCTGCTGGTCGAACTGGGTCGGCGAGACCGGCGGCGACTGCGAGCCCAGCACCAGTTGGTACTGCTCGGGGCTGAACTTGCCGTTCACCTGGAACGCCGGCTCGTCCATGATCATCTTCTGCACGGCGGCGTCGCCCACGACGATGCCGGCGCGCGTGGAGGCCAGCAGCAGCACCTTCTGGTCGATCAACTGGTCGAGCACCTTGCGCTTGTTGTCCGCGGTCTCGAACTCGCGCGGATCGAATGCGTCGCCCAGCGCCTGGCGCTGCTGCATGCGCGCCTGCTCGAACGCGGTGCGGAATTCCTCGACGGTAACTTCCTCTCGCTGCCACAGCAGCGACAGCGGCCACCAGTGCGGCGCGGACTCCCACCAGGTGGGCGGGGCCTCGACCAGGGCCGCGTCGCTGGCGGTGCCGCCCGTCATGTATTCGTTCACGCCGACGAAGGCGAAGGGAACGATCAGCAAACCCAGGATCAGGCTGGCGATCCAGCCGGAGGTCTTGTCGCGGAGTTTCTGCAGCATGTGCGGGAGGCGCCTGTCTTTCGTCCAGCCGCGCAGTTTAGCGCGCCGCGCGCCGCGCGTCTCGCCATCCGGCGGCGAGCGGCCATGCCGCGGATCCGTGGCGCGCAAAAGCGAAGAGCCCGCTTTCGCGGGCTCTTCGTTGGAACGATTGGCGGAGTGGACGGGACTCGAACCCGCGACCTCCGGCGTGACAGGCCAGCATTCTAACCGACTGAACTACCACTCCGCGCTGAGACGAATATTGTAGGACGTTTCGTGCGCATCGCGCTAGACCGTCCGACAAGTTTTTTGCTGTCGCATCGCCCGGGGCTGGTGGGTGCTGAGGGTTTCGAACCCCCGACCCTCGCCTTGTAAGGGCGACGCTCTACCGCTGAGCTAAGCACCCAGGTGCCCGGGCACCCTGCCTCGGCAGCGAGTCGATTAGTTTACGGCATCCTTCAGGGCTTTGCCAGCCTTGAACGCGGGGTTCTTGGACGCCTTGATCTTGATGGTGTCGCCGGTCTTCGGGTTGCGACCCGTGCGGGCGGCGCGCTTGCGGACCTGGAAAGTGCCGAAGCCGACCAGCGTCACGCTGTCGCCCTTCTTGAGGGCCTTGGTGATGCTGGAGATGACGGCGTCGACGGCACGGCCGGCTTCGGCCTTGGACACTTCGGCTTCGTCGGCGACGGCATCGATCAATTCGGTTTTGTTCATTTAGTAACTCCCTTTGCGGAACGACCGCGGAATGATTAACCGATGCGCCGCGGCGTCGTTCGCCCGCCTGCGCACCGGTCGTTTCCACCAGCACGGCACATGGCCGCCGTGCGTGCGGGTGACGCCGTTATACCAGCGGGCCATATGCGGCGCAAGCCGAAAACCCAATAACCACGCGGGTTTTGCGGGTTTTCGGCATTTCCGGCACAACCGTTTCTCAGTGCTTCACGCCGGGTCGCTGCCCGTCCTTCTCGCGCTCGGGCAGTGGCCGCTCGGCACCGCTTCCGCCGTCCGCTGGCACCGGTGCCAGCGGGCGCTCCAGTGCGAGCCCGAGGACTTCGTCGATCCACTTCACCGGCACGATCTTCATGCCCTCGGTGACGTTGGCCGGGATGTCGGCCAGATCCTTGCGGTTCTCTTCCGGAATGATGACGGTGGTGATGCCACCGCGCAGTGCGGCCAGCAGCTTCTCCTTGAGCCCGCCGATAGCGGTGACGCGGCCGCGCAGCGTGATCTCGCCGGTCATGGCGACGTCGGCGCGCACGGGATTCTTGGTAAGCGCGGAAACCAGCGCGGTCGCCATCGCGATGCCGGCGCTGGGGCCATCCTTCGGCGTGGCGCCATCGGGCACGTGCAGGTGCACGTCGTGCTTGGGCAGGAATTCCGGATCCACGCCCAGGCTGGCGGCGCGGCTGCGCACGACCGACAACGCGGCCGAGCCGGATTCCTTCATCACGTCGCCGAGCTGGCCGGTCAGGGTCATGCCGCCCTTGCCCGGCACCAGCGCCACTTCGATCTGCAGCAGATCGCCGCCGACCTCGGTCCACGCCAGTCCGGTGACCAGACCGATCTCGTTCTGCTCCTCGGCGCGGCCGAAGTCGTAGCGACGCACGCCGGAATACTTCTCCAGGTTCTTCGAGGTGACCTGCACGGCGGAAGGCTTGCCCGCCTTCTTGCCGGCTGCCGGCTTCTTCGGGCCGGCGAGCGCGATCTCCTTGACCACCTTGCGGCAGATCTTGGCGACCTCGCGCTCCAAGTTGCGCACGCCGGATTCGCGCGTGTAGTAGCGCACCAGGTCGCGGATCGCGCTTTCGGCCACCTTCAACTCGTCGGGCTTCAGGCCGTTGGCCTTCAGTTGCTTGGGCAGCAGGTAGCGCTGGGCGATGTTGACCTTCTCGTCCTCGGTGTAACCGGGGATGCGGATCACCTCCATGCGGTCCAGCAGCGGACCGGGGATGTTCAGCGAGTTCGAGGTGGCGACGAACATCACCTCGGACAGGTCCAGGTCGACCTCCAGGTAGTGGTCGTTGAAGGCGCTGTTCTGCTCCGGGTCCAGCACTTCCAGCAACGCGGAAGACGGATCGCCGCGGAAGTCCATCGACATCTTGTCGATCTCGTCCAGCACGAACAACGGGTTCTTGCTGCCGGTCTTGTTGAGGTTCTGCACGATGCGGCCGGGCATCGAGCCGACATAGGTGCGGCGGTGGCCGCGGATCTCGGCCTCGTCGCGCACGCCGCCCAGCGACATGCGCACGAACTTGCGATTGGTCGCCTTGGCGATGCTCTGGCCGAGCGATGTCTTGCCTACGCCGGGCGGGCCGACCAGGCACAGGATCGGGCCGCGCATCTTCTTCACCCGCGACTGCACGGCGAGGTATTCCAGGATGCGTTCCTTGACCTTCTCCAGGCCGTAGTGGTCGGCGTCCAGCGTGTCCTGCGCGACCTTGAGGTCCTTGCGCACCTTGGTGCGCTTGTTCCACGGCACGCCCAGCAGCCAGTCCAGGTAGTTGCGCACGACCGCAGCCTCGGCCGACATCGGCGACATCTGCTTGAGCTTGTTCAGCTCGTTCCTGGCCTTGGCCTCCACCGGCTTGGGCATGCCGGCCTCGGCGATCTTGCGGGCCAGTTCCTCCAGCTCGTTGGGCGCTTCGTCCAGCTCGCCCAATTCCTTCTGGATGGCCTTCATCTGCTCGTTGAGGTAGTACTCGCGCTGGCTCTTCTCCATCTGCGACTTCACCCGGCCGCGGATGCGCTTCTCCAGTTGCTGCACGTCGATCTCGCCGTCGACGAAGCCGACCAGCAGCTCCAGCCGCTCGCCCACGCCGATGGTCTCCAGCAGGCGCTGCTTGTCGGCCAGGCGCACGCCCAGGTGGGCGGCGATGGTGTCGGCCAAGCGCCCGGGCTCGTCGATGCCGGCCAGGGTCTGCAGCAGCTCCGGCGGCAGCTTGCGGTTGGTCTTCACGTACTGCTCGAACAGGCCCATCAGCGAACGCGCGACGGCCTCGATCTCGCGCGGCTCGCGGCCGTCGCTGGATTCGATCTCCTCGCCCTGGCCGTACAGCGAGCCGTCGCGCTCGGCCACGTTGGACACGTTCACGCGGGTGGTGCCTTCCACCAGCACCTTGATCGTGCCGTCGGGCAGCTTCAGCAGTTGCAGCACCTGCGCCAGGGTGCCGACGGTGTACAGGTCGGCGGCGGCCGGGTCGTCGGTCTCGGCCGATTTCTGCGCCAGCAGGATGATGCGCTTGTCGGCCTCCATGGCCTGTTCCAGCGCGCGCATGGACTTATCGCGGCCGACGAACAGGGGGATGACCATGTGCGGGAACACCACCACGTCGCGCAGCGGCAGGACCGGCAGGTCGAGGATTTCAGTCTGGGAACGGCGGGGCATGGGGGCTCCAGCGGGAAGCGGCAATCGGGGGCGCGGAAGCGCCGATGGGCCCGTTATGGGGCCATCGACCGGGGGATGCAAGAGCGCGGCCAGAACCCCGGGCGAACCGGCCGTTCGCGCAGTCCGCGCCTAAAACTGAACAGGCGCCACGAAGGCGCCTGTCGGTATGCGGAAGATACGGGACCGTCCGTGTCACTCCGCCGCGGCCACCTTGGGTGCCGGCGGGTTCTGGTAGATCAGGTAGGGCTCGGACTTGTGTTCGATCACCGACTCGTCCACCACCACCTTGCTGACGTTCTCCAGCGACGGCAGCTCGTACATGGTGTCCAGCAGCACCGATTCGACGATGGTGCGCAGACCGCGGGCGCCGGTCTTGCGCTTGAGCGCCTTGCGGGCGATTGCCGACAACGCGTCCGGGCGGAATTCCAGTTCCACGCCCTCCATCTCGAACAGCTTCTTGAACTGCTTGGTGATGGCGTTCTTGGGTTCCGTCAGGATCTTGACCAGCGCGGCCTCGTCCAGCTCCTCCAGCGTGGCGACCACCGGCAGGCGGCCGACGAACTCGGGGATCAGGCCGAACTTGATCAGGTCCTCGGGCTCGACGTCGGACAGCAGCTTGCCGGTCTCGGTCTTGCGCTCGGCGCTCTTCACCTTGGCGCCGAAGCCGATGCCGCTGGCCTCGGTGCTGCGCTGCTGGATGATCTTGTCCAGCCCGGCGAACGCGCCGCCGCAGATGAACAGGATGTTCTTGGTGTCCACCTGCAGGAATTCCTGCTGCGGGTGCTTGCGGCCGCCCTGCGGCGGCACGCTGGCCACGGTGCCCTCGATCAGCTTCAGCAGCGCCTGCTGCACACCTTCGCCGGACACGTCGCGGGTGATGGACGGGTTCTCGCTCTTGCGCGAGATCTTGTCGATCTCGTCGATGTAGACGATGCCCTGCTGCGCCTTGTCGACGTCGTAGTCGCACTTCTGCAGCAGCTTCTGGATGATGTTCTCGACGTCCT
>ERZ761602.445-NODE-445-length-90692-cov-12.098492_pt1 | contig 90692 bp, 81 predicted proteins | sample MGYA00512165_ERZ761602 | MGnify/ENA primary metagenome ERZ761602 (study PRJEB28899, sample SAMN02445085) | bioreactor sludge metagenome | biome: EBPR sludge; isolation source: Thorneside wastewater treatment plant | place: Australia: Brisbane, Thorneside...
CCCGCTGTTGCTGGCGTTGCTGCTCGCGTTCGGCGCGCTGGCGGGCTTGTTCCTGTTCCCGCTGTTGCTGGCGTTGCTGCTCGCGTTCGGCGCGCTGGCGGGCTTGTTCCTGATCCACGGGTGGTTGCTGCGGGTCAATCGCTCGCTGCTGGGCTTGTTCCTGTTGGCGTTGCTGCTCGCGTTCGGCGCGCTGGCGGGCCTGTTCCTGTTCCCGCTGTTGCTGGCGCTGCTGCTCACGTTCGGCGCGTTGCCGGGCTTGTTCCTGCTCCCGCTGTTGCTGGCGTTGCTGGCGCTGTTGCTCGCGTTCGGCACGCTGGCGGGTTTGTTCCTGTTCCACCCGCAGACGCTGTTCATCCCTCTCCTCAAATTCAAGTGAGCGAGGATTGTTCGAGAAGCGCCGGTCCGTGTCTGGCGGCTGCCTGTCATCCTGCCAATCTTGCCAATCCTGGTCATCTCTCCTTCGATAACTCCGGGGCGCTACATCGGGGGTTCGGCGCTCAGAGTGATAATCAGGGTCACGGGGTCCAGTCCTCCGGTCCGGTGTGCGGATCGCCGCTGGCGGGGGAGGCGTGTTTGTGCGAACGATCTGGGGCCGGAACAGAGTAACTTGTCCCTCCCGTACGGGTGTTTCCCGCACCATTGGCCGGTCGGTTTCAATAACCTGATAGCGCGGCACGCGGATTCTTGTTTCCCTCTCAAAGCGATCGAAGTCGATACTACGATTTACCACGCGTTGATTAATAACCAGATACCGGGTGACATTCGTTGTATTTTCAATCAGATTGATATTACGGCGTGGTGGCACAATGACCTGTCGCAGGCGAGGGTTGAGAAACTGCGATGTCGACACAAAACACCAATCTTTCCGTCTGATGCCGGCGTCCTGACGGGGTGAGAAAAAGCTGACGTTAGGCTTAAACTTCACGGTAGGCGGCAATGGCGCCCAGCCGATGAAACCGCTCCCGCTGCGCCAACTGACCCAAGCAGGTCCCCACTCCGTATCGGGCACCCATGCCCAACTGCCGTAGTTGTCATCGTAAAACCAGCGGCCGTAATGAAAGGGGATCGAACCCCAAGGCTCCGTGGAAATCCAGGTCCAGCCAAAATCATCGGTGAACACCCAATGACCCAAGGTATAGGGCTGCCAATCGGCTGCTACGTCCGGGTACCAAACCCAGCCATAAGGATCAAGCGAGCGCCATTCGCCATAAGGCGCCAGCTCGTTATAGAAAAAGCCGAAATCGACGGAAACGCGTGCATGCGCCGTTGCCCCGCCGAATAGAGTCAATCGGGGCGAACCGGCTGGATGCAGTGAGATATTCATCAACAGCGCAGCGCTGGCCAGAGTTAACAACACTTTCATTTTCACGCTACACCTCACAGGCAATTGTTCGCGGTACTGGATATCGGTTCAGTGCAATCACTGAGCCGGGGGTTTTTAATAGCTTGATCTAGTTAGCTTGATCTGTGTCTTAAGGAGTATGTCGTTAAAATTGTCATGAATTGAAGCGAATAAGGACTGAATCCAGGATGAACGCGGCTGTGGTTCGCCGGAGGCCGTGAGCTATTCTTTGTTTTGGCGCGATGACCGGGATGCGCTGTGTCACCCGCCTTGCCTTCGCCGCATGGCTGCGCGATTTCATAAGCCGTCACTCGCGGCATCCATACGGTCTGTCCTGAGAAGAAAGCCGGTTTATCCAGAGTGGCGTGCCCAATTCTTGCGTGTGTTGGGAACGAAGATTGAACCTGAGTATCCTGGTGTCCCAGGATGGGATATGCTGGTTCTCCAGAGAATTTAAAAAGCTCTCAATCAAGCAAGATGGTACAGAGTGAAAGCAGCATATGCCGCGCATTGATTTCTATGTTCTGCCCGATGTGAAGGAAAATGGCCGGGTATTGCTGGCCTGCCGCCTGGCCGGCAAAGCCTATGGCCTCGGTCATACGGTTTATCTTTTTACCGCTTCTGAGGTGCAAGCAGCGGCCTTGGACGATTTATTGTGGACCTTCCGCCAAGATAGCTTCATTCCACACGAGCGCTACCCGGTAACGGGGGAAGGTTCGCCTGTATTGATCGGTACGGCGTCACCGGCAGAAGTGAACGCGCAAGTGCTGATTAATTGCACTGAGGTGTTGCCTGAAGATTTTGAGCATTACGAACGGATTGTGGAATTAGTGGACTCACAGACCGAAGTATTGGCTAAATCGCGTGAACGGTTCCGCCAGTACCGGGACCGGGGTTTCACGCCGGAAACGCATAAGCTGTAATGCCGAATCTCCAAAAGTTTCAGTGACTCTTTTCAAGTTTTTCATCATCTTTCTGTTCTCTCTGCTAACGCTACCTCTGACACTGGCTGCCCGCGCTGATTTGCCTCTTGTTCCGGCAGCGGCAGTGCCGGCTGATCCGGCCAAGGCCGCTGAACAGCAGACTGCGCGCCGGCAATCCTTGTTGCAAGACCGGCAAACCATCGAGAACACCCGGCGGGAGCTGGAAAGCCAGATCGCCGATTTGCCCCGGCAACTGGAGGTACTGAAGCCTGAGCAAATCGATGAACTCGTCATGGAACAAACGCAGGTGGACGTCAAATCTGCCCGCTTGCGCCTGCAAAGCGCGACGGCAGATTTGGACAACGCCGGCCGGCAAATACAAGAACTGCAAAGCAGCATTAATGAACTGGAAGTACATGAGCAATTGTTGAAGAATCCTGCCAAGGAAATTGTGGAAGGCATCGCTGATCGCGCCGTGCAATTGGAACGCACCCAATTGCTATTGGCTCAGCAGCGCACGGAATTGGAGCTGGAAACCCTCAACCTGGGCAATTTGCAAAGCCAGGTTGCAGTGGCCAAATTACGTCTGAATCTGATGCAACAGCGGCAGGAGCAGGTCGAGAAGATGTACCTGCTGCGCCAGGAACAGAGCCGGCGCAATGCGCAGAGCGAGTTACTGAGCCGCCTGCAAATGGATCTTAACGTCTTGCAGGATCGGGCGGCTGTCCTTAAACAGCGCCTATCTCAGGAACACGGCGATCAATCCCTGGCGGCGTGGCGGCGCCAGGCGACTGAACTTCAAACGATTGAAGAGCAAATCAACTTGCTCAACATGGATCGCTATCTGGCAGAAACCGCCACCGTATTGGCGCGCGTCAAGGATTTGCTGCAAAATCCGGATGCGAAGCTGGATGATTTGCAACAAGGTTTTGATAAAACAAGAAAAATTATTGAAGACCTCGACCGTTTCCTGGGGCTTCTGCAGCAGAAAGATAATGTCTACGAGCAGCAACGCCAGGTGATCGAGCGCCGTGAGGATTCAGGATTCAATCGCCGTTTGCGCGATGAGGAATTGAAACTGGTCACTCAGTTGCTGGCAGAGCTGGATCAACGCATCGGTCAGATCCAGAATCAACTCGTGCAAGCCCATTCTATCGCTGCGCAACTGGATGATTATTATGATAAGCGGCTGCGGGTGAATTTATTTACCCGCCAACCCTACCCGAAGACAGCCGAAGCCTGGAGCCAATTATTGCAAGAGTTGGCGGTTGCCCCCCCGGTTTTGGGGTATCAGGTGCGCTTGAGTGCCGAATCAGCCATTCGAGCGCTGCTGGATACAACGGCCTTTCGCTGGTTGGGCCTGGCGGTGCTAGAGGGAGGGCTGATCTGGCTGTTTTGGGTGGCTGGGGGCCGCTTGCGGCAAGCAATGCGGCATTTTGGCTCTCAGGAAGGTGCGGGCGGCAGTTTTCTGCAACAGTTGATCGGCAATATCCTGGTATTGTTGTGGGCAAACCTGTTGGGAATTGGCATCCCGGTGGCCTTACTGGTGGCGTTATGGCTGATCGAGGTTCCCCAGCCAGGATTCGGTATTCTGATGACGCTGGCGTCGTTATGGATTGGTATCAAGCTGCCAATCAGTCTGGCTTGGCTGTTTCTGGTCTCACCCCGCCTGCCGGATGAACGGCAGCAACCCGCACTTTACCGGCAATTATTCTGGATCTTGATTTGCGGCAGTCTGTTGGTGGCTTTGGTGATTCTGGCGCACTTGAGCGACCTGCCGGATGCGGTGGTCAATATGCTCGATTACCTGTTCATGTTGTATGGATTTTGGGCCGTCGTGCCGGTGTTGCGTATCCGCCGGCTGGTGATCGGCCAGCTCAGCACGGTCTATGGGGATCGGTTCTGGTTTGTCGTGTTACGTTACAGCAGTCTGTTAATGCCGCTGTCGCTGCTGGGGGCGGCGATGCTGGGTCTGCTCGGCTACCTGCAACTAGCCTGGCTGGTTGCCGGTCATCTATTGATCTTTATCGCTATCTTGATTGGCTGGCTGGTGGCGCGCAGCTTATTGAACGATTTGGTGGTGGCGTTGAAAAATTTTGCCGTCACCCATTCCGGCTATGGGTTGCTGTGGACCCAGGAAGTCATCACGCCGTTACACCGGATCGCTAACCTGTTGCTGTTTCTAGGCGCATGGGTGGTGCTGTTCCGCGCCTACGGCTGGACGGGTGAATCGGCGGTGATTGCTTCGATTTGGGCGTTCCTGGAGCAACCGCTGTTTACCTTGGGGACGGCGGAGATCACCGCTTGGCGCATTTTAGTCACTGCCACCATTCTGCTGGTGGTGATTTGGCTCGGTCAGTGGAGCCGGGCGATCACTTATCGCTGGGTGCTGTCACATATCAGCGATCTAGGCGTGCGCCACAGCCTGTCAGTGTTTACTCAATACACCGTGGTATTGATCGGGTTTTTAATCATCTTGCGGGTCGTCGGGATTGATCTCACCACGCTGGCGGTCTTCGCCGGCGCGGTGGGCGTGGGCATTGGCCTGGGAATGCAAGGCTTGGCCAATAATTTCATCAGCGGTCTGCTGTTGTTGATCGAACGGCCATTGCGCAGCGGCGATATCGTCCAGGTCGGCACTCATTTGGGTGAAGTGAGAGGCATCGGTATGCGTTCCTTGACGGTGCAGACGTTTGATAATGAGTCGGTGATCATTCCCAATTCCGATGTCGTCAGCAATGCGTTTATCAATTGGACCCACAGTGACCGGGTGATCCGCACCATCCTGTGGGTCGGGATCAGCTATGATGCCGACCCTCACCAGGCGCAGGCAATTATCGAAAAAACCATGCAGGAACACCCTGCGATCCTAGCAGACCCGGAACCGCGAGTACTGCTATGGGATTTTGCCGATTCCTCGATCAAGTTTCGCATTCAATACTATATTGACTTAGGCCGGCACAGCCTGCTGACGATTCACCATGAGGTGCTGTTCGACATCTGGGACCGGTTCAAGGAGGCTGGTATTCGCATTCCTTACCCGCAGCAAGATCTCTATATCAAGGCGTGGCCGGAGAAAACCGGTGAAGGGACAGGGGCGGCGGATATAGGTTCAGGTCTGCCTTGTTCTTTCCAGCCACAATCGATCCCGCAACCCTGATGAGCGCCGCAGACGCCGTTCGACTGCGGCCTGAAACACGTTTGGCGCCCCGTAAAACACGGCCTGCTGTTTAGCGCGGGTCAACGCCGTATACAGCAATTCCCGGCTCAATACCGGCGAAGGTTCATTCGGCGTCACGACCAGCACTCGCTCGAACTCCGACCCCTGGCTCTTATGCACCGTCATTGCATAGACGGTTTCATGTTCCGGCAACCGTGCGGGCGCGAAGCTTCGCAGTGCGCCATCGTTGCCCAGGAAGAATACGCTCATCCGTTCCGGCTCCTCCAGGTCAGGCAGGGTCATGCCAATGTCGCCGTTGAACAGCCGCAAGTTGTAATCATTGCGAATGACCATGACGGGCCGGCCCGGGTACCATGTCTGGTGATGATCGATCAGTCCCCGATGGTGCAATATCGTTTCGCATAATGAATTAAGCGCTTTCACCCCAAAGGGTCCATTGCGCACCGCGCATAATACGCGGAAACGGCTGAATTGCTCGAAGACGGCGGCCGGTCCAGCGCCCGCCTGCACAGCATCCAGATAAGCGGTGAATCCTTCGGCAACCGGTTCTTCCAGTTGTGCTGGCAAGGCGTCAGCATCGGCCAAGGTGCGCCAGTCAATATCCTCGTGACGGCCATCCAGCAAGGCTGCTGTTTCCATCGCCCGGCCCCGATTCACCGCCTGCGCCAAAGCGCCAATGCCACTGGTAGCGCTGAACCGGTAGCTGTGCCGCAGCAACACAATGGCATCGACCAAAGAGGAGGATGACTCTTTGCCGCGCGGCAGCGCTTCGCCGGTCAATGCCGCCAGCCGGCTTTGGAATTCGGGGGAAAACCGCCCCGCGCCGGTACACAGATCACCGAGCACCGATCCAGCCTCCACCGAGGCCAGTTGGTCCTTGTCGCCCAGTAGAATCAGCCGCGTCGAAGGCAATAGCGCATCGACCGTCTTGGCCAGCAGCGCCAGTCCGACCATCGACACTTCATCGACAACCAGCACATCCAAAGGCAATGGGTTATCGCTGTTATAGCGGAAATAGACGGAATCAGGGCGGCTACCCAGCAAACGGTGCAGCGTAGATGCTTCCTCGGGGATTTGCGTCGCTTGTTCAGCCGTCAATCCCAGCCCTGGCTTGGCAGCGCGAATCGACTCTTGCATCCGTGCCGCCGCCTTACCTGTCGGCGCGGCCAGCGCGATGCGCAAGGGCCGCTCAGCCTGCCCGGTCAACAGCGCCAGAATGCGCAGCACGGTGCTGGTTTTACCCGTGCCGGGACCGCCAGAGATCACGCAGACGCGCTTCAGCGTTGCTACGACCGCGGCCACTTTTTGCCAGTCTGGCCCGGTCAATGCGGGATGGCGCGGAAACAATCGATCGAGATCGGCGCGCAATTGGGTTTCATCCACGGACGGCGGCGCTTCCCTGGCTCGCTGCAATAGATCGCGGGCTAAGCGCTGTTCATATTCCCAGTAACGGTAAAGATACAATCGGCCTCGGCGATCGAGCACCAGGGGCTGGCGTTCACCGGGCTGGCCCACGACAGAACGTGCGCGTAACGCATCCAGCCACTCGCTAGCCGGCGGCAGGGTGAACAGCGGTGGAGTCTCCATTTTAGTTGCCATGATCTTCCAGCGTTGCGCCCACTGGCGGAGATTGACGCAAATATCACCCTGCCCGGTGGCATGGCTGGCCAGCGCCGCCGCCAGCGCCAATTCCGGTGAGGCGCCGCCGGCCAAACGCTCCATGAAGCGGGCGAAATACCAGTCCAGGTCCGTCAGCATTCCTAAACCGTGGAGAACCGGCAGGGCATCGCTGACTGTTGGCGTGACAGGTTTATTCAAAGCCGCTGTTTCATCGTTCATAAAAATATTGCGCCATCCCTTTGAACAGCGTCATTTAAATGACCTTGGAAAACCGCTGCTGTTTCTGTGCCCGCAAATAACGGTCGAATACCATGCAAATGTTGCGGATCAGCAGCCGGCCCGGCGGTAAGACGCGAATTCCCGTCCCGGACAGCGTCAGCAAACCATCTGTTTGCATATCGGCCAGCTCTGCCAGTTCCACCGCGAAGTAGTGACTGAAAACAAGGCCATACTGGCGTTCGAAAACGGCAAACTCCAGCTCAAAGCAGCAAATTAGTGCTGTGATCACCGCGCGCCGCAGCCGGTCATCAGCATCCAGGCGTATCCCTCGGAACACTGCCAGTTGGCCCTCGTCAATTCGCGTGTAATACGCCTCCAGCCCTTTCAGATTCTGGCTGTAACTGTCGCCAACCATGCCAATCGAGGTCGCACCGAGGCCAATCAGGTCACAATCAGCGTGGGTGCTATAACCCTGAAAATTACGATACAGCGTTCCGGCTTGCTGCGCCTGGGCCAGTTCATCCTCTGGTTTCGCGAAGTGGTCCATGCCGATGTAGACATAACCGGCTGCGGTCAGCCGGTCGATGACGGTTTGCAGAATTTCCAGCTTGACTGCGGGCGATGGCAGGGTGCTGGGGTCGATCTGCCGCTGGGTTTTGAACAGATCCGGCAGATGCGCGTAATTGAAGACGGAAATTCGATCCGGGTTCTGAGCAATCATGTCATCGGCTGTGCGCCCGAAACTGGCTACGCTTTGCAACGGCAACCCATACATTAAGTCCACGCTGATTGAGTGAAAGCCTTCACGGCGCGCGGCATCCATGACCTTGAGCGTGATCTCGCGGGACTGAAGACGGTTGACCGCCTGCTGCACCTGGGGATCAAAATCCTGCACCCCCAGACTCAACCGGTTGAACCCTAGTTCACGCAATAAAGCAATCGTGCCATCGTCCGTCTCGCGGGGATCGACCTCAATGGAATACTCGCCACGATCATCGTCCAGCAGCTGAAAATATTCACCAGTGACCCGCATCAATTCGCGCATCTCACCGGCACTGATAAAAGTGGGTGTGCCGCCGCCCCAATGCAGTTGCGTGACGGGCCGGGAGCGGTCAAACAATGCGCCTTGCAGCGCGATTTCCCGGTGGAGATGATCGAGATAAGGCACGGTATGCCGGCGGTTCTTAGTGACAATCTTGTTGCAGGCGCAGTAGAAACAGACGGTGTCGCAAAATGGGATGTGAAGATAGAGTGATAACGGCCGGCCACTGGCGTTACTGGCGTGCGCTTGTTCCCGGTATTCGGCCTCGCCAAAGCCATCGTGGAACTGTACGGCCGTTGGGTAAGAGGTGTAACGGGGACCCGCTTTATCGTACTTGCTGATCAGTACCGGGTCGAAAACCAGGGTCGTATCCATTAGGCGCTCCTTTATAACCGGCGCACTTGCGCGGCATTCAACAAAAACACCCCTTGGCCACCCCGCTCGAACTCCAGCCAGGTGAATGGCACATCGGGCAAGGTTTCACATAGCGCGTATTGGGCGTTACCGACCTCGACCACCAATAACCCGTCACGCTTCAAGAAATCCGCAGCCTGATGCAGAATTTCCAGCACCACGTCCAGTCCAGCCACGCCGGCAGCCAAACCCAGGCGCGGTTCATGGTGATATTCGGCCGGCAGGGTATCGAGTTCCTCCAGCGCCACATAGGGCGGGTTGCTGATGATCAAATCATAGTGGCGGCCCTTGAGTGCTGAGAATAGATCGGATTGAATAACTTGGACCTGATCGTCCAGACCGTGTTCGGCGACATTGCGTTGCGCTACGGCCATCGCATCGGTGGAGACATCCACCAAATCCACCTGAGCGTCTGGGAACGCATAGGCGCAGGCGATGCCGAGGCAACCGCTGCCGGTTCCCAAGTCGAGGATGTGTTCCACCTTGCGGCTGTCCGGCAACCAGGGCGCGAACTGCCGTTCGATTAATTCGGCCAGTGGCGAACGCGGAATCAATACCCGCTCATCGACGTAAAATGGCAGACCCATGAACCAGGCGCGCTGGGTCAGGTACGCGGCGGGTTTGCGTTCCACCAGACGCCGCTCCAACAGGTGCACTATCGCTTGCTTCTCTGACGAGGTCAGGGATGCCTGCAAGTATTCCGTATGCAAATCAGGGGGCAGGTGCAGCGTGTGCAATACCAGTGCCGCTGCTTCGTCAAGGGCATTGTCCGTCCCATGACCGAAATGCAGACCGGCTTCGTTCATCCGGCTGGCGCCCCAACGGGTAAAGTCACGAAGGGTATGGAGAGAAGAGAGGACATCGTCGTGGGAGGTCATAAGTCGTCACCATGCGGCGCGGTGGAAGATCGGCGGTTAGCGGACGTGAACGAAACCGGTGAATAACCGGTAGATTCTATCGTTTCAACAGCCAACCGGATATGCTTGCTTGCTTTGAACCAGCCGAATTTCCTGACCATGTCTAAGCTGAAAACTTCTCCGATGTCCGCAACCTTGGGCGATCATCTTCGCAATATGCCGCAATACCTGTTGCCGCAGCGGTTATTAACCCGGCTCATCTATTGGGCGGCGCGAATACGGACGCCTTGGTTCAAGGACACGCTGATCCGCCTGTTTGTCCGGCATTTCCGGGTGAATCTGTTGGAAGCACTGGAACCGGATCTACACGCTTATCCTGATTTCAACGCCTTTTTCACCCGGGCGCTCAAACCCGGCGCGCGCCCCTTTGTCCCTAGCGACCGGGTGGTGTGTTGTCCGGTCGATGGTGCGGTCAGCCAGGCGGGGACAGCAGATGCGGATACCTTGTTGCAAGCCAAGGGGCGCACTTTCTCACTCACCGGATTGCTGGGCGGTGATGCCGAGCGAGCCCAACCGTTCCAGGGCGGCACATTTGCCACGTTGTATCTGTCACCGCGTGATTACCATCGCATTCACCTGCCGCTGACGGGCCAATTACGGGAGATGGTGCATATCCCTGGAAAGTTGTACAGCGTTTCGCCGCTCACCACCCGGATGGTCCCAAGGCTGTTCGCCCGTAACGAGCGGGTGGTGACGTTATTCGATACGCCGGCGGGGCCTATGGCGCTGGTGCTGGTTGGGGCGATCAATGTGGCGTCGATTGAAACCGTGTGGGCGGGAGCAATTACGCCACCGCTGGGAACCACGATCCGCCATTGGAATTATCCGTTGCAGGGTGACGGCGCGGTGCGGCTGGACAAAGGCGCCGAGATGGGCCGCTTCAACATGGGGTCTACAGTGATTCTGCTATTCGGCCCCGGCGCGGTGCGTTGGGACCGTGAAATGCAGCCGGACGCGACCGTGCGGATGGGGCAGCGGCTGGGAAAGGCTTTCATCGCGAAGAGATAGGCTTGCTAGGCCGCCCATTTCCGGTGATTGATCGCCAGATCAAGCGTGAGTTCGAAGACGCTGTCCCGCTTCTTGATGAAGAGATCCTTGTCGTAACTCGCGTCGGGAAGATGACTATCGAGGATCTTGCCGACTTCATCCCGGACGGCCCATCGGGTTTGGCTGTCCTTGAACCAATCTTGCACGAGCACCTTGGGCGATGTTTCGGTCAGGCGCTTGAGCAAAGCCTTGGCCGCGAGGCGGACTTGCTTCTCTTCCTTCTGGGTCATGGCATCCTTGCAGAGAAGATCGTAGATTTCGAGTTCGTCTTCGGTGAGACCCTTACGGACGTGACGTTCTTCTTCCTCCTTGAGTGTTTGGGCAAACTTGACCAACTCGGCAAAGTCCGCATCGGCTGAACTGCATCCGGCGTTGTACGTGTCGATGATTTCTTGCAGGCGTTCCGCAAAGTCGCGACGGGTGCGGTTCTGGCTGAGCATGTCATTGAGCTTCTTTTCGAGAAAGGCGCGCAGATCGGCGATTTCGATATTCTTGTAGGCCGCCTGCTTGAACTCTTTCTGGAGCTGGTCAAAATCGATCGTGCTCAGATCCCAGTACCGGTTCTGTTGCCGGATCTTGAAGCTCGCGCTGGATTCCCTGACCTTCGCATAGTCCGCGTCGTTGACGATAAGACTCTCATCGAGCAGTTCGCCAATTTTGCGGATCGTCGATTCAATATCCTGCTGTTGGATGAGGCTGTCGACGACGCCCCGGAGATATTGAAAAACGGCCACGGCGCGGACCGCGGGTTGACCAAGAATCTCCGGTTTACTGGCTTCATAGAGACCGGTGATGGTGTTTTCGTAGACGCTGAAGGTCTTTCGATACGCATCCTTGGCTAGCAAGGTATTAGCCCAGCTTTCGAAGAGGCCAATTTTTTGAAAGACGTCGCTGCTTTCAAGCGCCTGGTCAAGGTGAATGCTTTTGGACGCGCAGAAGGCGCGGCCTTGCTCAATGGCCTCGTCGAGAAGGCGGAAAAGCGCGGCCTTGTCCTTGATGGGCGCATCGTCGGCGTTTTCTCCCCCTTGGCCGTAGTCCTTGAGGGCTTTCTTCAGGCGCCGGAAGACGCCGTAGTAGTCAACCACTTCGCCGTTTTTCTTCTCGACGCCGCCGACCTTGTGCGCGCACACGCGATTGGCGCGGGCGATGGTCTGCATCAGGGTGTGATCCTTTTGCGGCTTGTCGAGATAGAGGGTCGAGACCGTGGGCGCATCGAAACCAGTAAGCCACATGGCGCAGACAAAAACGAGCTGGAGCGGATGGCTGGGGTCCTTGAAGTTGTATTCGAGGTCGTGGCCGTGGCCGTCGATCTGCGCCATGCGCTTGCGGTGCGGGCGGATATCGAGGCCCTGCCGGTCGAATTTTTCTTCCTCGCCGTTCTCTTCGCTGACGACCACGGCCATTTCGACTTGGCGCATGTAGTCGACGATCCGTTTGAGGCGGGCGGTTTGCAGTTCGTCCTGGGATTCCTTGATCTGGCCGCGCAGGGTCTTGATTTCCTCCTTCCACAGCCGCTGGACCTTGTCATGCATCCTGACCGCCGTGAACTTGTCCACGGCGATAACCATGCCCTTGCCGAGATAGCCGCGCCGGGGAAAATGCTTGACGATGTCCTGAGCGATGGTTTCGAGCCGATCGTCGCGTTTGATCACTTCCAGTTCGCTGGCGAACCGCTTCTCCAGCTTGGCTTGCTGGGCGTCGTCGAGGTTTTCGTCTTCGAGGATCTCGTAAAATTCCTCGCTGAGATCGTCGTTTTGATTGAGCACTTGCGGCACGCGCTTGGCGTAGAACAGCGGGACGGTCGCGCCGTCGTTCATCGACTGGCTGAAGTTGTATTCCGAGATGTAATCGCCAAACCATTCATTGGTTTTGCGCTCGCGCCCGAGCAGCGGGGTGCCGGTGAAGGCGAGGTATTGGGCGTTGGGTAGACCGGCCCGCAGGTTCTCGCCGAGAGAGTGGTACTGAGTGCGGTGGGCTTCGTCGACGATGACGATGATGTCGTTACGCTCCGAGAGCAGCGGATACTTCTGGTCCTTGGGCCAGCAGAATTTCTGGATCAGGGTGAAGACCAGGCGCTTGTTCTGGCCGAGGAAGCGGCGCATCTGCTCGCTGTCTTTCGGCTGGGCGGCGTCGGCCTGGCGGACGGTGCCGGTGTTGAGGAAATTGCGGTAGATCTGACCGTCGAGATCCTCGCGGTCGGTGATGACGACGAAGCTGTAGTTGCCCGGACATTTGCGGAAGATTTTCCGGGCATAGAAGATCATCGAGAAGCTCTTACCTGAACCTTGGGTGTGCCAGAAGACGCCGAGCTTGCCGTTCAATGCTTTGCGGTGAAGGAAGGCGTCGTAGCCTTTGTTGACGCCAATGAACTGGTGGTTCTGGGCGATGATCTTCTGCGTGTTCTTGTGGTAGAGGATGAAGTTCTCGATGTAGTCGAGCAGCTTGTCCTTGGGGCAGAGACCGGCGAGGAAGCGTTCGGCGCTGGTGCCTTGGGCGGCGATTTGCTCGCGCCGGATGTTCTCCTTTTCGTCTTCGGGACGCAGCCAGTGGAAGAAGTGTTCCCATTCGGCGGTCAGGCTGCCGATGCGGGTCTCGATGGCGTTGGAGAAGACGCACAGGGCATTGGTGAGGAAGAGCTGGGGGATGTCCGCCTTGTAGTTGGTCAGGTTGTCGTCGTAGGCGGTCTTGAGCTTGATGTTGGAGTTCTTCAGCTCGATGAAGACCAGGGGCAACCCGTTAATGTAGAGCAGGATGTCCGGGCGGCGGTAGCGGTGTTCGCCCTGAATCCAGAGCTGGGTGACGGCGAGGAACTGGTTGGCCTTGGGATTGCTGAAGTCGATGATTTTGACTCGTTCCTTGCGGTTGCGGCCTTTTCTGTCCTTGAACTCTACCCGCACGCCGTCGCGGATGAGGCCGTCCACTTCGCGGTTGGCGGCGATGGCGGACAGGGTCTGGCGCGGGTCGCAAAGCTGTTTGAGGGCGTCGTCGATGGCGGATTCGGGGATGCCGGGATTCAGGCCGGTGACTGCCGCCTTCAACCGGTCATGCAGGATAACCTCGCGTTTGTCGCTGCGTCCCGAGCCATCGTTCAGATCGTGCGGATCGGCGGTGTGGCAGATGAGCGCATCGTAACCGTAGAGATGCTGCAAGCGTTGCAGCATGGCCTGTTCGATGTCATCTTCCGACAGGAAATTCGGCATTTGGTTATACCGTTTCTCAATAGATTTTATGATTCAGAGGGGTAGGGCGGGTTAGGGCGTCGGCCCGTAACCCGCCGATTTGATTGTGACTTCGGCGGGTTACGCTGCGCTAACCCGCCCTACGCGGGAAATATAAAACTTACCGGGAATTGGTATTAGAACTCTCGGAGCTTGGGGATTGACACCGGCCTCCTTGACTTGAACGCTTCGCGCCGGCGCTGTTTCAGTTCGGCCTCAAAGCTTTCAAAGTCTTGCATGTCTTCCCAGGCACCGGCGAAGCGCATGGCATCGGACTTTTTCGGGGCCTCTTTTTCCAGACCGAGGCGGAAAAAGTGGATAACGTCATAAATTTCTTGGAGACGCGAATCGGGAATCTCGCCGATCTCGTCGCGTAGCTTTTCGCGCAATTGGGTCGATGTCATGGCTTTGAATTCTCCAGCATTGCTGGCAACGGTTGAGCGTCATCGCACGATTCTCATCCCTTTTGATGGGCATCCTCGATGTCTTCGCACATGCTGGGCGGGAATTGGATATCGAGATCTTCCACGGAGAGCTTGCCGGAGATGAGACGCGGGAGAAGGAGATCGCGGGTTTGGGTGAGCGTCAGATTCTCTCGCGCATATAGGGATATCGAGTCGAAGAGCGGACGAGCGATGGCTGAGAACTGTTCGCGAATATTCTTTGGCGGTGTCAGCACGAAGAAGTAGGTGAAGCAGTCATTTTGCACTCGTTGCCGCCCCGAAGCACCCGTCATGCTCAATTCGGCATGTTGCCGAAACGATTGATGACACGAAATTAGGTAAATATATTCGGCAGGAAGAATCTTTTCGCGAAAAACAATAAATTCTGTAGATCCGATACCGACTTGTTGTTCTTTAAGGCAGGTTACAAACCCTCGTTTTCCATTTTCGAGACAGGGTGTGATTCTAGGCAGGAGCGTATCGCGATTTCGAAACTTCGATCCCGCCGCTCCCTTGCGCTCCTCCTTCGAGATGAAATGCATAGAGGACTCGGAAAGATCTTCCATGCCCACATGAGGGGCTAACTCATCTTTGTGTACCGACTCTCGTGGATTTACCTGAACCAATTCAGAAAATCTTCTCAGATGCCACCCCTCCGGAACACCTTTGACGAACTTGGTGTTCTTGTAACCGGGAAAGCGCATGCGGACGAACCATTCGCGGTAGATTTCCTCGGCCATCCTTTCGAGGAGGACGATGCGGCGTTGGTTGATCTCGATCAGGTCATCGTAGGCCGTCAGGATGGCGGCGATTTTGCGCTGGGTAGGGAGTCGTGGGATCGTGACTTTAACACGGTAGATTCTCTCTGGAGATGTGTGGCGGACCTTGGCTCCAGACGAACTATTTCGGATCTGCTGCCGGACGATGTTTGTGTTGAAAAGATGGTAAAGAAAGTTGGTATCCGCTCTGTTCGCTTTTGGAATAACCAGTCCGAGCCGTTGATTGTGAAGAAAGCGGTTAGATTCTGGCATGATGGCTGGGCTGCCAAGCAGGCCCTCTGCTTGCTCGGTCATCGCAACAATCATAGAACCCTTTGGTAGTATATATCGCTCAGGAATTTCACCTGAATAAGAACGATCTTTCCCTGGCCTAAGCTTGAATCCCCCTTCTTCGTAAAAATTTCCCGGTGTTAGTAAGACATAGTGTCCAGATTCGGAGAAGTATTCACCCTTGAATGCATAGCCGTGCTCGATCTTCAAGAGGTTTCGTAGTGTCGTTGATCGCCAGGATTTGTTCATTCGTCAACCAGCAGTTCAGTGTTCCTAGAGATATTGCGCTCAAGCTCGCTGGCTACGTTTCCGAGATTATTGAGCTGGTCCTGAAGCGAGATTAGACAGTTGATAAACTCCTCCTCCGTCTTCCCATCCTCCTCAATCACCACGCCGACATAACGCCCCGGATTAAGCGAGTAGTCCTGCTCCTTGATCTCATCCAGATTAGCCAATTTGCACAGCCCGGTGACATCCTCGTATCTCGCCTCGGGGAAGCGTTCCTGCAACCAATGAATATGCCCGAAACTACTCTCGGCATTCCTGACTTCGGCGTGCAAGGCTTCCAGCGCAATCTTGAGCGCCTTGGTCTGACGGTCGGCGCTTTGCCGCTTCCCATCGCGCTTGGCCTGTTCAGCAAGGGCTTTTTCATGGCGACGAACAGCCTTGTCGATCTGTTTGAGGCAATCATGCAGCGCGGCAAAGAACGGATCGAAGGTGGCGCGGAGTTGCTGTTGGGCGGCGTTCCTATCCTCCACTCCCGCCCATTCGCCGTTCTGCTTCAGATAGGCGGCATAAGCTGTTTGCAGCGCATCGAGACGATCCCAAGTTTTCACCAGACTGGCGACGGCATCCTGACCGGATTGGTCGGCGAGTACCGCGAGAATCTGCCTACAGACGGGTCCGACCTGGGTCTGGTTTTCGGCGAGACGCTCCATGCCCTGGGCAAAGTAACGGTCGATGAGCGCGAGGAACTGATCGTGGCGGCCTTTGTGCAAGCGGCTGATGATCGCGATGTTCTGAATCTGTTCCTCGGAGAACTCGCGGTGGGCGCGGTCAATCGGCGTGAAGATATTGCGGGCGTCGATGAACAGGATGCGCTCGTCCGTCTTGGCCTTGTCGAAGAACCACAGAGTAGCTGGGAGGGTGACGGTGTAGAACATGTTCGACGGCAAGGTGAGCATGCCGTAGATGAGATTGTGCTCGATCAGAGTCCGGCGGATATCGGCCTCGGAGTGGCGGGCGTCGGAAGCCGAGTTGGCCATGACCAGGGCGGCGCGTCCACTGTCCTTGAGCGAGGTGGCGAACAGGCTAATCCAGAGATAATTGGCGTTGGGGACGGTTTCCTTGCCCTGCTCGGATTTCTTGGCTTGGGTCTTGTTGCGCGGGATGCCATAGGTGTTGAAGCGCCGGTCCTTCTCGACAGCGGAGAGCGCGACGTCATCGACATTGAAGGGCGGATTGGCCAGCACGTAATCGAACTTGCCGAAGGAACCGAATGCATCGCTGTAGTAGGTGATGGCCGGGGCGATTTCGCCGCGCAGACCATTCACCGCCAGGTTCATGCGCGCCAGCTTGACGGTCTCGCCCTGCTTCTCCTGCCCATAAACGAAGACGCTGGTGTCCTTGCCTTGGGCTTCCAGCTCCTTGCGGTGTGCCGCGATAAAGTCGGCGGACTGAACGAACATGCCGCCCGATCCGCAGGCGGGATCGAAAACCGTGCCGCCGTGAGGCTCGATGATCTCGACCATGAGGCGGACGACCGAGCGCGGGGTGAAGAACTCGCCCCCACCTTGCCCTTCCGCCATGGCGAACTTGCCAAGGAAGTATTCGTAGATCTGACCGAACACATCGCCGGTCGCATCGTCCGGAATGTTGTCGAACTGCCGCAGCAGGTCGAAGGGTAGGTCCTGGGTGTCCGGGGTGCGGGTGAGCCGGTAGTATTCATCCTTGGGCAGGCTGCCGGCGAGCTCGGGTTTGTAGCGCTCGATGGACGCCATCGCTGTTTCAATGGCCTTGGCGATGTCCTGATTCTCGGGGAGGTTGAGGAGGTAGCGGTAGCGGGTATGCTCAGGGAGATAGAAACCGCACTGGGCAACCGCGACTTCGTGCAAGGGCTTTTCGCGACGGGTGCCCTTGAGAGCGTCGAACTCGGCCTGAATCGCCTCCTCATGGCGGCGGTAGTTGATGTCGGCGAATTTGAGGAAAATCAGGCCCAGGACGGGCGTGCCGTATTCCGAAGCCTTGAGATCGGAGTTGGCGCGGAGATTGTCAGCGGCTGACCAAAGGTCGGCTTCGAGTCGTTTGAGTTGGTCGCGGGTCATGAGGCGGGTTGTGAAGGTAAAATGGATCGAATATCACGTTACTTTTAGTCGGTTGGGCTGAACACCGTGAAGCCCAACATCTTGGCTCATCGTTGGGCAACGCTGCGCTTTTGCCCAACCTACAGCCTACAGCCAATAGCGTAAAACCTATGCAGAATTGGTATCACAAATGCGAAAAAATAGTCAGCGATGAAAGAGAATCAAGCCTGTTCAAACGGAAACGCCAGCACTTCGGCCAGCGAGTTCTTCCCCGCCGCCAGCATCACCAGCCGGTCGAAACCCAGCGCCACCCCGGCGCAATCCGGTAATCCAGTCTCCAGCGCCGCCAGCAGATTCTCATCGATCGGCATGACCGGCAGACCTTGTGCCCGCCGCACTGCATTCTCAGCCTCAAACCGGCGGCGCTGCTCAACCGCGTCGCCCAGTTCGTGAAACCCATTGGCTAATTCGATACCGTTCAAATACAACTCAAAACGCTCGCCGACCGGCGGATCGCCGGGCCGCAGCCGGGCTAGGGCCGCCTGCGAAGCGGGATAGTCATACACAAAACACAACCGCCCCTGCCCGAGATGCGGTTCGATGCAATGGGTCAGCAGCAAGTCCAGCCAGGGATCGGTATCCTCCAGCGGCATTCCCGGAGGAACAGGAACCCCGCAACGCTCCGCGCAGGCCGCCAGCCCGGCAACTGTCACCCGGTGCGGATCGAGGCCGAGCGGTGTAAACAGTTCCCGGTAGCTGCGCCATTCTGGTTTCGCCAGCGGTACCCGGTCCGCCAGTAGCACCGATGCCAGTTCCGCGGCTTCAGCCATCAATTGGTGATGGTCGAAGCCAACCCGGTACCACTCCACCAAGGTAAATTCGGGATTGTGGCGGCGTCCGGCTTCGCCATCACGAAATACCCGGGCGATTTGGTAGATGCAGCCACTGCCCGCCGCGAGCAAGCGCTTCATGGGAAATTCCGGCGAAGTATGCAGATAGAATGGCTGCCCGTGGCATGATCCTGGTCCTGAATACTGCGTGGCGAAACTGGCCAGATGGGGATCGGTGGTCGCTGCCACCGACAACATCGGCGTTTCCACTTCCAGCACATCCCGCGCCGCGAAGAAAGCCCGGGTTCGCGCCAGCAATTCAGCCCGCAACCGCAAAATGGGGAGAGGAGTGGGGGGTGCCATTCGCTACAGGCAGGCTTAGGTCGCGTGCAGTTGCACCATGGTTTCCAGCGTGAGATAAACCCGGTTACGGCCCGTGCTTTTAGCGGTATACAATGCTTTGTCGGCGCGCTGCATGAAATCCAGCAGCGTTTCTTGCAGCTGGCGGATTGCGATGCCGATGCTGACAGTGATGGTCCGCCCGGCCATCGGTGCATCGAAGCGGAGTGCCGCAATTTGGACCCGCAGCCGTTCGGCGAACTGAGCGGCATGGGCAACTGCATCGCCCACTACGAAGATTGCAAACTCCTCGCCGCCCAAGCGCATGGGAATATCGCTGCCCCGGCTGGAACTCAGGATTTCCGCCGCCACCCGGCGCAGTACCACATCGCCCTGATTATGGCCGTAGGTGTCGTTCACACGCTTGAAATGGTCGATATCCAGCATCAGCATCGCGACCCGGTTGCTGGGGCTGCGGTCTTGAATATCGCAAAGCCGCTGGATGACCTCCTGCATATAGATGCGCGTGAACAGTCCCGTCAGGGGATCGCGAATCGAGCGTTCGTAAATCCGTTGCCGCTCCATATCGAGCTGGCGATAGATGACTTCCCGTTCCACCGCAACCTGCAATGGCACACTCATCTGCTCAATGACTTGACTCAGTTCGTCATTGGAGGTTGCAGGTTCGGCCAGATGAATGATTGCTACCGCCTGCGCCGTTCCCTGGGCCGGCGAGAACAACGGCAGCATCAAAGCGGGCATGTCATCATTGCCGCTGGCGAGCATGAACTCGGTGACACCAGCGACATTCAATGTGCTCCATTGCTTGTGATCCAGATCGAGAATACGGGCGACGGCAGCGGGCGGTTCGGTTTCTATACCTCGATAGCGGGTCTCCGGCGAAAGATGCAGCACCTGCCGTTCATCGATGCGAGCGTAAAATTCCAGTGAAGTCGCTGACAGAATCCGCTGCATGATTTCCAGGAGGCTGCTGGCGATGTCCTTGAAATCACGGTAGATCAGCAGGGTGTGCGTGATGTCGCGCAAGGTCTGATTGAGTTGGGACAGCCGCCGGATATCGGTGTCGCCACGGGCAATCAGGTAAAGTCCGCAATCGAGGGTTTTTAGCTTGTTAATCATGAATCCGACAAGCGGCTCGGGAATGATTGAGCCGTGCTGCGGGGCGATCATGCGGATGGGACAGCGTTCGATAGCTTGGAGTGCATAGCCGAGAATATCCCGGCTGGGCATGTAGTGCTCATGGAACGGGCGCATGGCTTCAAAATACGCTTCGCCCTGAGCCACCAGTGAAAACTCCGGCGTCAATCCGCCGAAGATGTCGCTGGAAAACAGAACCCGTGATACGGGGTCAAATGTGCAGATCGCGCCGGGAAAGTGTGCATAGGGGGTAAACACAAATTTCAATGTGCGGTCTTCCAGCGGTAATTTCCAGTCGTGTTTTTCGACCAGCCAGAACGGTAACCGCAACCCGTAATGTTTGACCAGCATCTGAGTCCGCCAATGCGTGATCAGCACCGCGTCATCCCGCCCAACCATCTGATCGATCAACGGCAGTGCACCGGTGATGTCCGGGTCCTGGTGTTGGCAGACAAAATAGCGGATATGTGTAAACGGAATGACCTCCTCGATCTTGCGCAGGGTATGGCGGAAGGTTAACACTGAACCGGGATCTAGCAACACGGATTGATCGCCTTGCTCAATCAAGTATACATGACATTGAAAAATATCATTTTCTTGATGGTGTCCGACCCACCAGATCCGATCAGCAATCTGGATCGCATGATGAGTATCTGCGTGTTCAAGATCGTCGATGGTATAGGGGGTCATGTGCGCTCCTACTCCTTGACCCTGGAAGCATATTCGCCGGTCCGGGTGTCTATTTTGATAACCTCGCCGCTCTGAACAAACAAGGGCACCCGGACAACCGCGCCGGTTTCCAGGGTCGCGGGTTTGCCGCCACCGCCTGAGGTATCGCCGCGCAGCCCTGGGTCGGTTTCAACAATCGTCATAATCACGAAATTCGGGGGGGCAACACTCAAAGGGACACCGTTCCACAAGGTGACCTGGCAAATCGCCTCTTCCTTGAGCCATTTGGCAGAATCGCCCATGGCAGTTGCATCCGCGGTGATTTGTTCGAAGCTTTGCGGATCCATGAAATGCCAGTATTCGCCATCATTGTAGAGATACTGTAATTCGATATCGACCACATCGGCACCTTCCACCGTGTCGCCGGATTTAAAGGTACGCTCAATTACCCGGCCAGTTTTCAGATTGCGTACCTTGACGCGGTTAAACGCTTGGCCTTTGCCAGGCTTGACAAATTCGTTCTCGACCACAGCATAGGGATCTCCATCCAGCATGATCTTCAGCCCGCTTTTGAATTCATTGGTACTATATATCGCCATACGAAACCTGCCTTCCACGAGAGTGATTGAGTTATAAAACTTGTTATGATAACCGCAAAAGCCATATTCAGTCAGACTTGCTGGCAGCGGCAATGGGCGCAGGCGATTACCGATCCGGTTGAACTGCTGCGTGAGTTGGCCCTTGATCCTGCACGGCTACCCGGCGCACAAGCGGCGGCGTTAAAGTTCCCGTTGCGGGTTCCACGGGGTTTTGTGGCACGGATGCGTCAGGGTGACCCAGACGACCCGTTGCTACGGCAGGTATTGCCATTGGCTGCCGAATTGGATCCGGCGCTAGGCTTCGAGGCCGATCCATTGAACGAACATGTGGCGCAGGCAGTGTCAGGGGTTCTCCACAAATACCACGGCCGCGCGCTGCTCATTGCTACCGGTGTCTGCGCAGTGCATTGCCGTTACTGCTTCCGCCGGGAGTTTCCCTATGCTGAAGCATATGCTGGAACGGACCAATGGCGGCCAGCGCTGGCGTATCTAGGAAGCGATCCCAGTCTCCGCGAAGTGATTCTCAGTGGTGGAGACCCGCTGGCGTTGTCCAATCAGCGATTGGAGACACTCCTGGCGGCGTTGGAGCATATTCCACACCTGGAGCGGCTGCGTATTCATAGCCGGTTGCCGATCGTCCTGCCCGAGCGGGTCGACGACGGGTTACTGGACGTTCTGACGCGCACTCGCTTGCGTCCGGTGCTGGTGGTCCATGCCAACCACCCCCACGAAATCGACGGAACCGTAGTTAAGGCGCTAGAATCGCTGGCAACGGCGGGTGTGACATTGTTGAATCAGTCGGTGCTGTTGCGCGGAGTCAATGACGATGCAGCAATCCTGGCAGCGTTGAGCGAGGCGTTGTTTGCCGCCCGAGTGCTGCCCTATTACCTGCACTTGCTCGACCAGGTGCAGGGCGCCGCGCATTTTGCCGTGAAGGAAAGCGCAGCATTCGCTATTATGAATGTATTACGTCAGCGGTTGCCAGGTTATCTGGCACCTCGACTGGTGCGGGAACAACCAGGGCAACTGGCTAAAACCCTGGTAGAGCCTCGCTCCTGATCGCATTGCTTCCGTTTGGAATCTGGCCCCCAGCAGAGGTTGGAGCGCGTGTCTGAGCCTTCTGTTATTAACATGCTGATCGTGGATCGCTCCCGATCCGATATCGATCATATCGTCAAGACCCTTCGGGGTGATGATTATCAACTTGAACTGACCGAAACAGGCCAGGCGGAAGAAGCCCGGAGTGCGATTGATTATCAACCTCTGGATCTCATCCTTCTGCGATTGGCGGAAGAATTGCCCACGATTGCGGAGGTCCGGTTGATGGTCGCCGAAGCCCAGCAGGATATTCCTATCGTTGTCGTGGTGGACGATGAACATCGCCAAGGGCACCGGCCGGCCCGTTTGCTGGAGGAAGGCGCTGACAACTATTTCTATTTGGATGACGCGGACCATTTGGTCGCTGTCATCCGCAAAGAGCTGCGCCATCTCTATGACCGTAAGCGGGAGAAATCTTTCGAGGTGCGCTTTAAGGAAGGCGAAATCCGCAGTCAGGCATTACTGGAAAATATTCAGGAAGCCATTGCCTACATCCACGAAGGTGTTCACGCCTATGCCAATGTGGCCTACCTGCGTTTATTCGGTTACGAACGTAAAGAGAATCTGGCGAATATTCAATTGGTCCACATGGTCCCGCCTGGATACCGGGATGCACTGAAGAGTGTATTACGCCGCAGTATCCGTTCAGGAAAGGCCATTGAACCTGTAGAGCTGGTCGGAGTGCGTAGTAACGGGCAAACCTTTCCCATCCTGTTGGAGTGCGCACCAACTCGCATGAATGACGAGCCTTGCACCCAGATCATCGTCCGCGATGCGACGCCAGAGAAAAGCCCTTACAATCAGCAATTGGAGGAAATGCTCAAGCTCGATGAAATAACCGGCCTGTACAGCCGGCGGTTTTTCCTGGAGTCCTTGGAAATTGAACATGATGGCACGGTGCTGTACATCTTGTTCACTGACTATTCGGCTATCCGGCATGGCATGGGTTTTGAGGCTATCAGCCAATTCGTGCGCGATGCTGCCGGTCTGATCAAACCCCTGCTGGCATCGGATGATATGGCAGCCTACTTTGCTGGCGAAGTATTTGTTATTTATGCACCTGCCCGTTCATCGACCGACCCGTTGGCTTTGGCCGATCATATTCGCGAAAAAGTAGCTGAATATAATTTCAAAATCAGTGGTAAGTTGCTAACGACCACCTGTTGCATCGGCGTTTACGACGCCCATGACAGTCATGAGAGTGCCTTGCAAATCCTTTCGCATGCGGATCGCGCCTGCGAAGCAGCCCGCCAGAAAGGAGGTAATCAGGTCGAAGTGTTTGCGGCCTCTCAAGAAGAACACATATCGGAAAGTACCAGTTCAGCGATTAGCGAGAAAGATGAAGCCGCTATCCGTTTGATCCGGAGTGCGCTAACGAGTGGCCGGTTCAGCTTGAATTATCAACCGATCGTCAGTTTCGAAAACGGTGAGGAAGCACGTTACAAGGTTTATCTCCGGATTACGGATGAAGCGGGTGACCGTCAGCCGATCGATAAGCTGGGCAGTGTGGCGGTACGCTATGGCATGATGAATACGCTGGATAAATGGACCATTATCCGAGGCATGGCTGCGTTGATCGAAATCCAGAAAACAGGGGATAAGCCACCAATGCTTTTTATTCGGCTATCCCGTAATTCATTGGTAGAAAAAGATTTTATTGATTGGTTGGCCAAGCGTTTCAAGGAAAGCCGGCTGGCGCCGCAGTTGCTGGTGTTTGAAATCAAGGAAGACGACGCTGATGAGAGCTTTGAGGATACCCGGTTGTTGCGGGTTCACTTGCGAGAATTGGGTTGCGGCATTGGATTGTCCCATTTCGGGGGTAAAGCACATTCCGAGCGCCTGCTCAGGGAGCTAACGCCAGACTACATCAAGCTGGATGGCAGCTTGATCGAGCGGCTCGCCAAGGCCAAGGATGAAAACAGCCGGAAGGCGATGGCGTTGCTGGCGCAGCGAGCGCATGAGTTGAACACTCGGGTCGTGGCTGCTGGGGTCATGACTGCGCCGCAGATGGCCAGTATCTGGCAGTTCGGTGTGACCCTGGTGCAGGGTAGTATGGTGGCGGAAGCTGGCGAGCGCCTGGATTTTGATTTCCGCCAGTACGCGGGGTGAGTGGCAACTTCCCTGTCTCTCTGGCTCCCTTGCCTTATCCTCCTTGACGCAGCGCAGTGATGCGTTCTTCCAGTGGCGGATGGGTCATGAGCAGCTTGCGTAGACCTTCGCCCAGACCGCTGTTGATGCCAAATGCCGCCATTTGTGAGGGCAGTTGCGAAGGTTCATTCAACTGTCGCAACCGTTCCAATGCAGCAATCATCTTGCTTCGTCCTGCCAGTCGTGCACCGCCCGCGTCGGCGTGAAATTCACGCTGGCGGCTAAACCACATTACCACGAGCGAAGCAAGAAAGCCGAATACGATTTCCATGATAAAGCTGGTGATGTAGTAGCCTATGCCAGGACCGCGATACTGTTCGCCCCGTGACAGCGCCTGATCCACCAGATAGCCCACGACTCGCGACAAGGCGATCACGAAGGTATTCAGCACGCCCTGAATCAAGGTCAATGTCACCATGTCGCCATTGGCGACATGACTGACTTCGTGGCCCAATACTGCTTCCACTTCGTCAGCGCTCATCTGTTGCATCAAACCGGTGCTGACAGCGACCAGGGCATGATTGCAGCTGGCGCCGGTCGCGAAGGCATTCGGTTCTGGCGAATGGTAAATAGCAACTTCTGGCATCCCAATCCCAGCACCTTGGGCTTGGCGGCGGACCGTTTCCATCAACCACAACTCGGTCTGAGTACGCGGTTGCTCAATGACTTGGGCGCCTACCGACATTTTCGCAATCCACTTGGACATGAGAAGCGAGATCAAGGAGCCGCCCATGCCGAAAATGGCTGAGAAAATCAACAGGCCGGTGAGATTAATGCCGGTTCCAACCAGAAAGCGATCGACGCCGAGTAAGCGGGTGATGATGCCGAGTAGCACGATCACCGCCAGATTAGTGACGATAAACAAAAAAGTACGTTTCATTGGTTATGCTCCGCAAGGATGATGCTGGCGACTCTATAGACACTTCGGGGAAAATTTCAAGAATGAGGAACGGGTTTTCAATTCGTCAAACCGGCTGAAAGCCTGTGTTACCTCACTGGACAGGGTTTATCAACATGGCGTCGCCGTAACTGAAGAACCGGTAACGCTGTTCAACTGCATGGCGATAGGCGCTAAGAATTTGCGTGCGGCCGGCGAAGGCGGCTACTAGCATTAGCAGGGTGGATTTCGGCAGATGAAAATTGGTGATCAGTGCATCCACACTACGGAAGCGATAACCAGGGTAAATGAAGATCCGGGTCTCACCGCTCCAAGGCCGGAGAACGTCCTCCTTACTGGCAGCGGTTTCCAGTGCCCGTACAACGGTGGTGCCGACCGCAATAACCCGCCCCCCGCGTGCCCGGGTTGCCTGAATGCGTTCGCAAGCTGCGGTACTGACGTTGATCCATTCGGCGTGCATCGTATGCTCTGTCACCCGCTCCACTCGCAGCGGCTGGAAAGTGCCCGCGCCGACGTGCAGGGTAATGAAGGTCCGTTCCACCCCTCGTTGGGCGAGCCGGTCGAGCAATGCCTGATCAAAGTGCAAGCCCGCGGTGGGCGCGGCAACAGCACCCGGTTGACGGGCGTAGATGGTCTGATAACGCTCTTGATCTTCTCTGGTTGGTTCGCGGGTAATATAAGGCGGCAGAGGAATACGGCCATGCTGTTCCAGCAGCGTTAACAGCGATGCATCGTCATCCAGATGAATCTCGAACAGGTCATCGCAACGGCCGAGCACGGTTGCAGTGAAGCCAGCGTCGAATCGTAACTGCCCGCCTGGCTTGGGCGCTTTGCTGGCCCGGAGCTGGACAAACGCCCGCCGTTCATCCAGCAGCCGTTCTACCAGCAATTCGAACCGTCCACCGCTGGCTTTGCGCCCGAACAGCCGGGCTGGAATCACCCGAGTGTCGTTGAATACCAGCAAATCGCCAGGTTGTAGCAGTTCAGGCAGGTCGCGGAACCCATAGTCGCTGAGTTGACCTGTTGCGCCATCCAGAGTTAGCAGCCGGCTGTCGCCGCGTTGCGCTGGCGGGTGCTGGGCAATCAACTCCGGTGGCAGGTCAAAGTGAAAATCCTGCTGTTGCAGGGTGCAACCTGATGCCGCGGCATCAGGCCGGATAGGTATTTTCACCGTATCACCGGTCACTGTGGAACCCTGGTCATTGTCTAAACTCTGATGGATCATTCTGTTGCTATTATGTGGGTATTGAAATGCATAAAACCTTATTGATTATCGCGAGCTTGTATGCCGCTACCAGTCTGGCCGCTGAAAGCCCGGCTCCCGGATTGGCTACGTCCGCGATGGGTGCAGCTCCTGTGACCATCAAACAACCGGATTTGACGAAATTGCAAGCGGCTGTAAATGGCGAACAGCCTGACAGCGTTGCGCCGGCGGCCGTTCCTGGCTTGTTCGAGGTTATTCTCGGCGGCCAAGTCTTTTATCTGAGCGAGGATGGCCGTTTTGTCTTGCAGGGTGACCTGCTTGACCTGGACTCTCGCACTAATTTGACTGATCGCCGGCGCAGCGAGCTGCGTCTCAAAGTGATTGAGACAGTCAATGAAAAAGACATGGTGGTGTTTGCTCCGGAAGGGGTGGCTCAACATACGGTGACGGTGTTTACCGATGTCGACTGCGGTTACTGCCGCAAGATGCACAGTCAGATGGCAGCTTACAATAAGGAAGGTATTAAAATACGCTACCTGATGTTTCCACGCGAGGGGATCAATTCCGATTCGTTCAACAAGGCAGTGGCGGTTTGGTGTGCTGACAGCCGGCAAGACGCAATGACCAAGGCCAAGCGTGGCGAGGAGATCGAGCGTAAGACTTGCGACAATCCGGTGAAGGCGCAATTCGAGTTGGGCCAGAAATTGGGAGTGCAAGGGACGCCAAGCTTGATTTTGGAAGGAGGTGAAATGATTCCTGGTTACATGCCGCCAATGCAACTGGCGCAACTACTGGCAAAGGGCAAGAATTAGACAACTGCGTAAGCATTCACTTCCTTCTCTTAACTCCCCGTATACACCGATTTAAATTACATCTCTTGGATGTTTCCCGGATGCGGTTGAGTCCATACACTTGATAGCGGGTAACCGGTCAGCAGACCCGCTCCGGTCAGCTTTGGAGCGGGCGGCGATGGCGGTGTTCCTGCATCATCCCCTCTAGGGAGGGAGGCCGTGATTAAAACTTCATCTCCTCGAAGAATTTCTTGACGCCATCCAGCCAACTGCCTTCTTGCGGCGCATGCTGTTTGCCGCCCGCTTGCATGGTTTCAGCGAACTGTTGCAGCAACTCCTTTTGTTCTTTAGTCAAATTTACCGGTGTTTCAACCACGACTCGACACAGCAAATCCCCCGTCGCGCCGCCACGCACCGGACGAACCCCTTTATTGCGTAATCGGAATACCTTGCCGGTCTGAGTTTCCGCTGGAATTTTCAGGCTGATCCGCCCATCCAAGGTTGGTGCTTCTAATTCGCCGCCCAGCGCTGCCGTAGTGAAGCTGATTGGCACCTCGCAATACAGATCGTTATCTTCACGGGTGAAGATGGGATGCTGCTTGACCCGGATCTGCACGTATAGATCGCCCGGCGGTCCACTGTGCTCCCCGGCTTCGCCCTCGCCAGCCAATCGGATGCGGTCACCATTGTCCACTCCTGCGGGCACCTTAACTGACAATGTTTTCTGCTCTTCAACCCGGCCACTACCTCGGCAGGTTTCGCAAGGTTCAGGAATGATCGTACCTCGCCCCTGACAACGTGGACAGGTTTGTTGGATCGAGAAGAATCCTTGTTGCATCCGCACTTGACCGACGCCCCGGCAGGTGGGACAAGTCGTAGGCTTCGTGCCCGGTTTGGCGCCATTACCAGCACACGCCACACAGGTGACCAAGGTCGGCACACGGATTTTGGCAGTCGTGCCGAATACGGCTTCTTCCAGCGTTAAATCCAGGGTGTAACGCAGATCAGCGCCTCGATAGGTCTGGTTGCCGCCACGCATCCCGCCGAAAATATCGCGAAACACGCCACCGAAAATATCACCCAGGTCAGCCGGACCACCGCTAAACCCACTACCCGCCGAACCGTCGACTCCCGCATGACCGAATTGATCATAAGCTGCCCGTTTGCGCGGATCGCTGAGCACCTCATAAGCCTCCTTGGCTTCCTTGAAATGCTCTTCAGACACTTGGTCGCCAGGGTTCCGGTCAGGGTGATACTTCATTGCGAGCCGTCGATAGGCTTGCTTGATTTCAGCCTCACTGGCATTGTGGGTCAAATTAAGGATTTCGTAGTAGTCGCGTTTGGCCATATTGGGATCTTGCGTTGCGGGCGCCAATCAGGTCACCTGTTCAAAAACCAAAGAATCCGGAAGAGCGCAGGACTCTCCCGGATTCACAGTTTACCGCAACTGGGACGCTTACTTCTTGATCTCCTCAAATTCAGCGTCGACTACGCTTTCATCAGCCGGTTTGTGAGCGCCACCCTCTGGGCCATGATGTGGTCCGCCAGCGCCGCCTTCTGGACCGCCCGGCTCGCCACTGGTGCCATAGATGCGTTCAGCCAGCTTACCAGACAGTTCGCCCAACGTCCGCGTTTTGGCCTCAATCGCCCCTTTGTTGTCACCCTTAATGGTGGTGCGCAGGTCGCTGATCGCTGACTCAATCGCTGCCCGTTCGCTGCCTTCCACCTTGTCACCCAAATCGCGTAGGGTTTTTTCAGAGGCGTGGATCAGGTTTTCGGCCTGATTGCGTGTATTGACCAGTTCATGGAATTTCTTGTCCTCTTCCGCGTGTGCCTCGGCATCGCCGATCATCCGCTTGATCTCATCTTCGGACAGACCCGAGGACGCCTTGATCACAATCCGGTTTTCCTTGCCAGTCGCCTTGTCCTTGGCGGAAACATGCAGGATGCCATTGGCGTCGATGTCGAACATCACCTCGATCTGCGGTACGCCTCGCGGGGCCGGAGGAATATCCTGCAAGTCGAACTTACCCAGTGACTTATTGGCCGAAGCCATCTCGCGCTCGCCTTGCAGGACATGCACGGTTACCGCCGTCTGATTGTCGTCAGCGGTCGAGAAGACTTGTTGCGCCTTGGTTGGGATCGTGGTGTTCTTCTCGATCAGCTTGGTCATCACGCCACCCAAGGTCTCGATGCCCAGGCTGAGCGGGGTCACGTCGAGCAGCAGCACATCTTTGACCGAACCGCCCAATACCCCGCCCTGAATTGCCGCGCCAACAGCAACGGCTTCATCGGGATTCACATCCTTGCGCGGTTCCTTGCCGAAGAACTCACGCACTTTTTCCTGTACTTTCGGCATCCGCGTCTGGCCGCCAACCAGCAGCACATCGTCGATCTGGCTAACGCCTAGTCCGGCGTCCTTCAACGCCGTCCGGCAGGGACCCATGGTCTTGTCGACCAAATCCTCGACCAGCGACTCCAGCTTGGCGCGGGTCAGCTTCAAATTCAAATGCTTCGGCCCGCTGGCATCAGCGGTGATATAGGGCAGGTTGATCTCACTCTGCTGGCTCGACGACAGCTCGATCTTGGCTTTTTCCGCCCCTTCCTTCAGCCGTTGCAGCGCCAGCGGATCGTTGGCCAGGTTGATGCCGGACTCTTTTTGGAATTGCTCGATCAGGTAATCGATGATGCGTTTGTCGAAATCCTCGCCACCCAAAAAAGTGTCGCCGTTGGTCGAGAGCACCTCAAACTGCTTTTCGCCGTCAACTTCGGCGATCTCAATGATCGAGATATCGAAGGTGCCGCCACCCAGATCATAGACTGCAATCTTGCGGTCCTTGGTGCTGGATTTGTCCATGCCAAACGCCAGCGCCGCTGCCGTCGGTTCGTTGATAATGCGCTTGACTTCCAGGCCGGCGATACGGCCAGCGTCCTTGGTGGCTTGGCGTTGGCTGTCATTGAAGTAAGCCGGTACCGTGATCACCGCTTCGCTGATGGGGTGACCGAGATAATCTTCGGCAGTCTTTTTCATCTTCATCAGCACCCGTGCGGAAATTTCCGGTGGGGCCATTTTCTTGTCACGTGCCTCGACCCAGGCATCGCCGTTGTCGTTCTTGACAATTTTGTAGGGTACAAGATTGATATCCTTTTGTACCTCTGCTTCATTAAACCGGCGGCCGATCAGCCGCTTGACCGCAAACAGGGTGTTATGCGGATTGGTGACGGCCTGACGCTTGGCTGGCTGGCCGACGGTGATCTCGCCATCTTCCATAAAGGCGACGATGGAGGGTGTGGTCCGGTCGCCTTCGCTATTTTCAATTACCCGGGGCTTGCCGCCTTCCATGATTGCTACACAGGAATTGGTGGTGCCCAGGTCGATACCGATAATGTTGCTCATTGTTGTACTCTCTAATCAGGGAATTCGGTGCTTAAAATTTTTGCCTGCTGGATTAAGTGGGGGTGGGCGGGCAAATTTTCAAGGTAGATGAGTATTGTTCAAGCCACTTCTACACTTACCTTAATCCAGCAGCCAAGGTATTTGTTAACTGGCGGGCTTGGGCGGCGCCTGGGCGACGATCACCTTAGCTGGGCGAATCAGCCGTTCATTCAGAACATAGCCTTTCTGCACCACCTGCATCACGGTATTTGGCTCGGCTTGATCCGTGGGCACCATAGCCATCGCCTCATGCTGGTTGGGGTCAAAGCGAGCGTCGACCGGGTTGATTTCATGGACGCCAAATTTGTCCATCGCTGTTGCCAATTGTTTCAAGGTCAGATCAACCCCTTCCCGGAGTTTGGCAACATCAACAGTATCACTGGCTGCTGCCAGCCCCATTTCCAGGCTATCGCGCACCGGCAGCAATTCATGGAAAAACCGTTCCAAAGCAAATTTGTGGGCGTTTTGCACATCACGTTCTGTGCGTTTGCGCAGATTTTCCATTTCGGCATGAGCGCCTAGGTACAACTTCCAGTGTTCGTCGGCCTTGGCCAGTGCTTGATCCAAATCTCGCTGTAGTGCATCAAACTCTTCGCGGTTGACCAAAATTTCCATTTCTTCTTCGCCAACCGGCAGGGAAGCTTCGGGAGTAGCGGATTCTGCAAAAGAGGGATTTGCTCCAGTTGCTTCTCGGCGGGTGCGGGAATCCAAATTCGGTTCAGTGGGGTGCATCGTGTGTATTCTCCTTCATTACTCTGCAAGCCGGGTGGGTACGACCACCCCTAATTAACGGCTAAATAGGGTTCAATCACAGAATTTCAAGAGTGTCAGCGATAGGAGATGAAGGATCAGATTGATATGCTTACACCTTCATTGTGGTTTAGGCGCTGCTACGTAGCAAGTTGCTAAGGAGTCCAACCCTCAGAGATTGAAAGCTATTTCGATAAGGCGCACCATAGTATGAAAATATTTGATTAAAACCCTTTTTATTTTTAAATATTTTTATTCCCATATCGATTTAATGATGATTGGTTATATCGGCTCATGAAATCCCATAGACGATCGGCGCAGGTGTTGCGGGTGATCGGTGGCCAGTGGCGCAGCCGGCGGTTGGAATTTCCGGACTTACCTGGATTGCGGCCTACCCCGGATCGGGTGCGGGAAACTTTGTTTAATTGGCTGGCTCCGGTGTTACCGGGTGCTTGTTGCCTGGATTTGTTCGCTGGTAGTGGCGCGCTTGGTATCGAGGCGCTATCGCGCGGTGCCGCTCAAGTGGTTTTCGTCGAACGTCACTCTTTGGCCGTTCGCACTCTGCGGGATAATCTTGACCGGTTGCATGCCCGGAATGCTCGAATCGATCAGGCTGAGGCGTTGACTTGGCTGTGTTCACCGGGAACGCCTTTCGACATTGTGTGGCTCGATCCACCATTCGGAGAAGGATTGCTGGCGCCCACCTGCGCACGCTTGGAACAAGGTGGCTGGCTGGCGGCAACTGCCTGGATTTATCTGGAAGCAGAAGCCGGTCAACCCCCGCCATTGTTACCTCCCCATTGGACTTTCCATCGTGAAAAGATTGCCGGGATGGTTGCCTATCGGTTAGTGCGGCGTAATATGCTCGCTCTTACCTGACGCCTTTCTCCCAGCACCAAAGGAGAAGCACGGTTGCTTTACCCTATTACTTTCCAGATAACCTAACCTAGCTATACCGAAGGAATCTCCATGTCCGTCGTTGCCATCTACCCTGGTACCTTCGATCCCATTACCAACGGCCATGCTGATCTGGTCGAGCGCGGCGCCCGTATGTTCGAGCGGCTGGTTGTCAGCATCGCTGCCAACCCTAATAAGCAGCCGTTGTTTTCGCTGGAGGAGCGGGTTGAGCTGGTCAACGAAGTCGTGGCACATTTACCGCATGTCGAGGTGCGCGGCTTTGATATCTTGCTGGTTAACTATGCTAAGAGCATCGGTGCTAATGTCCTCATGCGTGGCTTGCGTGCTGTCGCCGATTTTGAATTCGAATTTCAGCTAGCCAGTATGAACCGTCGCTTGAATCCGCAAATCGAATCGATATTTCTGACCCCTGCTGAGCAGTATGCCTTCATTTCCTCTAGCTTGGTGCGTGAAGTCGCTAAACTCGGCGGCGACATCGCCCCATTTGTTCATCCGAGGGTTGAAGCCGCGTTAGCGGCAAAATTCGCATCGCGAAAATAATTGAGTAAAATACTCGGGAATTGACTTCGATGTCATTCCCGTTGAAAGAAGAGGATCCAGTCATGGCACTGATGATTACCGATGAATGTATCAATTGCGACGTATGCGAGCCTGAGTGTCCGAACGAAGCGATTTCCCAAGGCGATGAAATCTACGTAATCGACCCCAATCTCTGCACTGAATGCGTGGGACATTTTAACGAGCCCCAATGTATCGAGGTCTGCCCGGTGGATTGTATACTTGTTGATCCTAGTCACACTGAAACCCGTGAGCAACTGCAGATCAAGTACGATCGGCTCACTAGCACGGCTTGAGTTCAATTTGCCGGAAAAGGTTTAAATCCAACCCAACCCGGTTAAACCCCCTTCTTTCCCAGAGAGGAGGGGAATATCCTGGATCGTAATATAGAATCATGCTGCTAGTGCTGAAAATCGGTTAAAAAGCTTGTTTGGAAACAAGGCTGTTGCTCTATGATGAAATAACCCGGTTATTCTTTAATGGAATAACCGAACACTCAGGAGCATAGATATGGAGGCATTACAGCAACCGGGGATCCGCGCTCTACTGGTTGGAGCGACCGGTTTAGTGGGTGGTCATTGTCTGGGTGAATTGTTGTATGACAAGGATTTCAGCGCTGTGACAGTGTTTGTGCGCCGGCCCCTGGAATGGGCTCCACCTAAGCTAGCTGCCCATGTCGTGGATTTTGATCATCTCCACAACTATGCCGGAGCCATTCACGCTGATGTCGCGTTATGTTGCTTGGGTACGACGCATCGAGCGGCTGGTTCACCAGAAGCCTTCGCCAAGGTGGATCACATTTACGTTGCCGAACTGGCTCGACTGGCGGTAGCGCGAGGTGTGTCTCGTTTTATCCTGGTCTCGGCAGTAGGCGCTGATCCAACGTCGCCAGTCTTTTACAATCGCGTCAAAGGCCGCGCCGAAGTGGCTGTTAGTGAGATGCCGTTTAAGGCGGTTCACATTTTGCGGCCCTCACTGCTGTTGGGCCAACGCTGGGAACCCCGGCCAGCAGAGGATTGGGGCAAGCAATTTGCGCCCTTTTGGTCCTGGTTCCTGTGGGGTCCGTTTAGCCGCTACCGTCCAGTAGAGGCGGAAATCGTTGCCGCCCGGATGGTGGAACTTGCTAAGAGTGATCTGGAAGGTGTCCATATCCACTACTTTAATCGCTGATCACCCAGCATAGCGGTTCTCAATTGCTATCCAACGCAATACCGGTATGGATCTGGTCTTGAATACTGTTCGAGTTTGTTGGGGTCAATAGGATGCCAGCATCTCGGTCGTTGGGGCGTACTTGACTGCTTACTGAAGCGCATGGTACTGCGCATGGTCTCGCCGCACTATCTGTTTTTCTGCATCACGCTGGCCCTTCGTATTCTGCTGACGGAACGCGATCCTACCCAATGCTAAATATCAGCTACTGGGTTAGCAGTCCTGAATTCTGACGTCTAGCCAATTGCTGTTTCCCCTCATGTCCATTTACAAGGAGGAATTCCATGTTTTTTCGTTGGTTAACCCCTATTTTTCTTTGTGTTCTGCTGGCTCCAAGCTTGTATGCGCAATCGATCACAACCTCCCTGGAAGATGATCCCAAAACCACACAAGCAATGGAGTTGTCCTCACAGGAGGAACAATTACGGGTACTTCTCGATACCATTAAGGAGATTGAAGCTGAACGTGCTGCCCTTAACCGGCAATTGAAGCGTACTACCGATACAGGTGCCGCTCAGCAGATTAGGGAGCAGCTGGAACCGCTTGAGCAGCGTCTGCAGGATTTAAGAATTTCCTTCGAGGAGCTAGCCACTGGAGGATTGAATATAGCCGCGCTTAGCCAGAAGCCTGAAGAGGCGCCTTTTGACTGGCAGCAGGAACTTGAGAATGTGATTCGGCCATTGCTTGAAGAATTGAAGCAGTTGACCGAGCGGCCACGTGTTATGGAACGCCTGAAAAGCGAAAGAACATTGTACGAAAACCGGTTGCAAGCCGCCGAAGCTGGGATTGCAGAGTTAGAAAAAACCCAAGCGCAAATAAAGGCGCCACTTGTCGATAAGGCCCTCAAAGACTTGCTTGGGCAGTGGCAGGACCAACGCGAGAGCGTCGAGAGCCGTCTACAACGCATTAACGCCCAACTGGAACGGTTGGCAGCGCCTAGCGAAAACCGTGGCAAAGGACTGGTAACGACACTTCAGGAGGTTGCCAGTGGCCGAGGGCTTAATCTAGTGCTGGCACTGAGCGGTTTCGCGCTGACCTATCTGGTACTTACTGGACTGGGCAGACTGATCGGTGGATTGATAAACCGGGGTCGCGAATCCGGTACCCGCCGGATGGCGAGGGTGATCGCCTTGTGTTTTCGGGTACTGACTCTGGTTTTGGCTTTGTTCGTCGCTACTCTAATTCTGTATGCATGTGGTGACTGGTTGTTGCTGGGATTGCTCATCCTGCTAATCGTTGGTGTATTATGGGGGTTACGGCAATCACTGCCGCGTTATATCGAGGAGATCCGTATCTTGCTCAATATGGGTAGCGTCCGGGAAGGAGAACGCGTTATTTATGATGGAGTACCCTGGAAGATTGCCTCGCTTAACATGTACTCGACTTTGCACAATCCCTTACTACGCGGCGGTGTTCTACGGCTGCCGCTGGACAAAATGGTCGATTTACAATCGCGGCCCTATGCTCCAGAAGAGCCCTGGTTTCCCAGCCAGGAAAACGATATTGTTATCTTGGATGGCGATATTTACGGCAAGGTACTGTTGCAAACCCCGGAAATTGTACAGCTTCAGGTGGTTGGATCGATCAAGACTTTTGCAGTCGCCGACTATCTGGGCAAGAACCCGCGTAATCTGTCATGTGGCGGCTTTGCGGTACCCATCGTTTTTGGTCTGGATTATCAGCATCAGAGCGAAATTCTGAGCCACATTGTCCCGGCCTTGCGAACCTATTTGGAAGCGCAACTGAAGGAGCAATCATTCCATCCTTACCTGACCACGCTATTGGTGGAGTTTAACGAAGCTGCCAGTTCCTCGCTGAATTTGCTTCTTGTGGCGGTATTTACGGGTGCGGGTGCCGAGCACTACTGGCCGATTCGCCGCTTCCTGCAACGCGCCATGGTCAGCGCTTGCAACCAATATGGCTGGATGATTCCGTTTGATCAGTTGGCCGTGCATTTGCCGCCAGCGCAACAGCAGCCATTATCTTTGCTTAAGGGGCCAGCGTAAAATGAGGTGTTCTGCCTGTAGGTTGAACCCGGGCAAGGATGCCCCGCAAACACTCTCATCATCATTAGGAACCCCTATGCTGGTCATTGCTACCTTTAACGTTTGTAATCTGGGTGCGCATGCTTCACCAACGCGGTTAGCACGGCTGGGTGTCATCATTGCTCGTGATTTGGGCTCACCCGATATCATAGCGTTGCAGGAGATTATGGCGGAAGGTCCAGTGCTGGCGGGTGGCCAGGTTCCTGCCGATGCGGCGTATCAGGCACTCATCGCCGCCATCGGGGCTGCCGGCGGTCCTTCCTACGTCTTTCGAGAAATTCCTCCGCTCGCTGACCAGGATGGTGGTATGGCTGGCGCCAACATTCGTGTGGGTTTACTGTTTAATCCGGCGCGAGTGGCTTTCCCCGACCGGGGCCACGCTGGCCCTGAGGATAAAGTTGGCATTCGCTACCACGATCGCCAGCCTAGTCTAACCCTTAATCCTGGCCGCATCGCCCCGATGCATCCAGCCTTTGCTGGTGATAACCGGCATCACTGGGTGCCTAGCCGTAAGATGCTGGCCTCGGAATTTGTGATTGGAGGACGGCGGTTGTTCGTGATCGTTTGCCATTTCAAATCGATGCGTTCGAGCACCCGGCGCGACGAAGATTACGCCAAGAAGCAGCGTCATGCCCAAGCTGAGATCATCCACGATTTTGCCACTGATCTGTTGGCCTGCGATCCGCAGGCAGCTATTGTGCTCTTGGGTGATCTAAATGATGTGCCAGATTCTAAGACCTTGAAACTGCTTAAAGGCGAACAGTTTCACAATTTGCTAGATGATCTGCCATGCGGACAATCTTATACCCGCCGGCATGGCAGCCAGCCACAGGCGCTGGATCATATTTTAATCAGCCCGGCATTGCGCAATAGTGCAGTGGCGCGCATCTCCCACAATTACAGTGATATGACCCCTAGTCAACCAGAACCCGCCAGTGATCACGCTCCAGTAGTGGCGGAGTTGCCAGCGCTGGAAGATCCAGCAGCAACTCTCATCTTAACAATGCCTCGCTAGAGTCTGTTGGCATTTCATCGAGCCTAAATCCGGTGGCCGATGCCATGAGTAAGGTCGGTAGATGCTATCCACTGCACGGGGTCATAATGCTCTTCGCGAGGTTACAATTCATTTCTAGGGCCGCTTCCTTCTTGAAGAAGCCCAGTATTACCTTGAATTGATTGAAAATAGAGTCCAAATCCTCGTTCAGACCCATCCCTCAGTTGAAGTGAACTGCCCTCGATCAAATTTCGTTACCGGGTGGCGGTTGCTCGGCGGCTTGAGGAGAGCCATCTTGCTCGCGCTTGATTCGTTCATAGATTTCTTCGCGGTGTACTGCAATATCCTTCGGGGCGTTGACCCCGATACGAACCTGATTACCTTTTACGCCTAGCACAGTTACAGTGACTTCGTCACCGATCATCAGCGTTTCCCCAACTCTACGTGTCAAAATCAACATATTAGGCTACTCCTTGTTCTCCATTAACAGCACCAGGTCGTCTTGCGGTTTTTTTGACAATCCGCCTCTGCAAACGGTTCGTTCCCGCTAGTAAATGAATCTGGGTGACTTTTTACCAGCAGGAGATGGGATTCAGGCTGCCTTGTCTAGTTCAAACGTTTCATGCAGCGCGCGCACCCCGAGTTCCAGATATTTCTCGTCGACCACCACCGAGATCTTGATCTCGGATGTTGAAATCATGCGGATATTAATTCCTTCCTTCCCTAGTGCTTCAAACATCTTGCTGGCGACGCCAGCGTGGGAACGCATGCCAATGCCGACTAGCGAGAGCTTAGCGATCTTGGTATCGCCGGAGACTTCACGGGCGCCGAGACTGACGGCTTGTTCCTTAAGAATTTCCAGAGCCCGCTCATAGTCATTGCGATGTACCGTGAAAGTGAAATCGGTCGTGCCATCGTGGCCAATGTTCTGAATGATCATGTCGACTTCGATATTGGCGGCGGAGACTGGCCCCAGGATGCTGTAGGCGATGCCTGGCCGGTCGGGAACGCCTAATACAGTGAGCTTTGCCTCGTCACGGTTAAAGGCAATACCCGAAATCAGCTCTTTTTCCATCGGTTCTATCTCAAGCGCTTCCTCAAAGGTGATCAAAGTGCCCGGACCTTCTTTGAAAGAAGAGAGCACACGAAGTGGGACATTGTGTTTACCCGCAAATTCCACCGAGCGGATCTGCAAAACCTTGGATCCAAGGCTGGCCATCTCCAGCATCTCTTCGAAAGTGATCCGGTCCAGCCGCCGGGCCTCAGAAACTACACGCGGGTCCGTGGTGTAGACACCATCTACGTCAGTGTAAATCTGACATTCATCGGCCTTGAGTGCGGCTGCTAATGCCACACCCGTAGTATCAGAACCGCCTCGTCCTAAGGTAGTAATGTTGCCATCTTCGTCTACACCTTGGAACCCTGCAACCACAATTATCCGCCCAGCATTGAGATCAGCGCGCATAGCAGTGACCTCAACATCCTGAATACGGGCCTTGTTGAAGGCGTTATCGGTGATAATACGGACTTGGCTGCCGGTATAGGAACGGGCCGGGCAACCGCGTTTTTCCAGGGCAATACATAACAGAGCAATCGTAACCTGTTCACCGGTTGCCAGCAGGACGTCTATTTCCCGGGGAAGCGGGCGCGGCGTGATCGCTTTGGCTAAACCGATCAGCCGGTCGGTCTCGCCACTCATGGCTGAGACCACGACGACCACTTGGTGGCCGCGCTCACGCCAGCCTATCACTTTTTCAGCTACGTTCTCAATACGCTCAATGGTACCGACCGAGGTACCACCGTATTTTTGTACAATCAACGCCATGCTGTGTCCCTGCTCAAGAGTGCCATTGAAAATCGCCCTTAGGATAAGTGATCTAGGCGATCATAAAGGGCGCGATTATAGCGAAAGGCTAGTTATCGCCAAGCCCAAGATGCGATTGCTGTGAGTAAACCTTGGGATAGCGTTTGATTGGAATGAATATCAGGTGAGCTGCGCGCGCACCCACTCTGGCACTGAGTGCAGCGCTGCATCGAGTTGCGCTGGGTCGGTTCCACCCGCTTGGGCTAGATCAGCACGCCCGCCACCCTTGCCGCCGACCTGTTGTGCAACCTTGTTTACCAAATCACCGGCTTTGATCTTCGCTGTTTCTGCCGGGGTTACGCCAGCGACCAGCCGGACCTTGCCGTCCTCGACGGTCGCTAGAATGATAGCGGCTGCCTTGAGTTGCTCTTTGCAGCGGTCTACTGCTTCGCGCAAGGTTTTGGCATCCACCCCATCCAATCGGGCAGCCAGCACTCTGAGTCCCTCAATCTCCACGGTTTGACTCAACAGATCGGCGCCTTGGCCGCTGGCCAGCCGGCCTTTAAGTTGCTCGATTTCTTTCTCCAGTTGCCGGGTGCGCTCCACCAATTGCCGCACTTTATCCGGAAAGTTGTCGCGGTCGCCTTTCACCCATTGCGCTGCCTGCCGGGCGCGGTCCTGCAGGGAAGCGATGTAGTCCAGAGCCCGTTCGCCAGTGATTGCTTCGATACGCCGCACGCCCGCTGCGACGCCGCTCTCAGCAGTAATTTTGAATAGGCCAATATCGCCGGTCCGGGAGACATGGGTTCCGCCACAGAGTTCAGTGGAGAAATCACCCATCCTCAGCACCCGTACCCGGTCGCCATACTTCTCGCCGAATAGCGCCATCGCGCCGGCGGCAATCGCCTCTTCAGGCGCCATGATCGTCGTTTCCACTGCTACATTGCCGCGAATCTGTGCGTTAACCAGCCGTTCGATGGTTTCCAGTTGTTCTGGATTCACCGGTTCGAAATGGGAGAAATCAAAACGCAATCGCTGCGGATCGACCAGCGAACCTTTCTGAGTAACATGGGAGCCAAGCACTTGGCGCAATGCTGCGTGCATGAGGTGTGTGGCGGAGTGGTGCAGGGCTGTTGCTTGGCGCTGAACGGTGTTCACTTGAGCCCGCACGATGGCGCTCTGCCTTAACAGTCCTTGTTTTAGCACACCGATGTGGGTAAAGACACCTTCGCCCTGCTTCTGGGTATCACGTACCTCGAACTCCAGCCCATCCGCCCGCAGCCAGCCGGTGTCACCGGCTTGACCACCGGATTCCGCGTAGAAGGGGGTGTGATCCAATACCACCACACCCTCCTCACCGGCATTGAGCGCCTTGACGGCTTGGCCTTCGCGGAACAGCGCCTTGATCGTTGCTTCTTCCTCCAGCCGGTCGTAACCATGGAACTCGGTACAACCCTCGATGCCAAGATGAGCTGTCTGGCGCAAGCCAAACTGGCTATGGGCGCGTGCACGTTCCCGTTGTGCGGCCATTTCGCGGTCGAAACCGGCTGCGTCCAATTGCAGGCCACGTTCGCGGGCGATGTCAGCGGTCAGATCGACCGGGAAACCATAGGTGTCGTACAGCTTGAATACTGTTTCGCCAGGGATAACGGTACCCGGCAGATCGGCGATACCTTCTTCGAGAAGCTTCATCCCGTGCGCCAGGGTTTCAGCGAACCGTTCCTCTTCCTGGCAAATGACTCGAGTGACTTGTTCAGCGGCAGCGGCTAGTTCCGGGTAAGCTTCGCCCATTTCCTCGACCAATGGCGTGACCAAAGTGTGGAAGAAGCTGCCTTCGGCGCCCAGCTTGTAGCCGTGGCGGATAGCGCGGCGCATGATTCGCCGCAACACGTAGCCACGTCCTTCGTTGGAAGGGAGAACGCCGTCAGTGATCAAAAACGCTGTGGCGCGGATGTGGTCCGCAATCACTTTGAGCGAGTTGGATTGCAAATCTTTAGCCCCCGTCGCTTGAGCGGCGGCTTCGATGAGATGATGGAACAGGTCGATTTCGTAATTGCTGTGGACGCCTTGCATCACCGCCGCCAACCGTTCCAGTCCCATGCCGGTATCTACGGAGGGTTTCGGCAACGGGGTCAGCGTCCCGTCAATGCTGCGGTCAAACTGCATAAACACCAGGTTCCAGATTTCGATATAGCGGTCGCCGTCTTCATCGGGTGTACCGGGTGGACCGCCAGCGATCTCCGGACCGTGGTCATAGAAAATTTCCGAGCAGGGGCCGCAAGGACCGGTATCGCCCATCGCCCAGAAATTATCGCTTTCGTAACGCTTGCCGCCAGGCTTGTCGCCGATGCGGGCAATGCGCTCAGGGGGCACCTGAATCTCTTCAGCCCAGACCTGATAGGCTTCGTCATCGGTTTCATAGACCGTGACCCACAGCTTATCAGCCGGCAGTTTTAAGATGCCGGTCAAGAATTCCCAGGCAAAGTGAATGGCGTTGGTCTTGAAATAGTCGCCGAAACTGAAGTTGCCGAGCATCTCGAAAAATGTGTGATGACGGGCAGTATAGCCAACATTTTCCAGGTCATTGTGCTTGCCGCCGGCGCGTACACAGCGTTGGGCAGTGACAGCCCGGTGATAAGGGCGCTGGTCACGGCCGGTAAATACGTCCTTGAATTGCACCATGCCGGCGTTGGTGAACAGCAGCGTGGTATCGTTGATGGGAACCAACGGGCTGCTAGCCACGATTTCATGGCCATGGTCATGGAAATAGTCGAGAAAGAGTCTGCGAAGTTCAGCGCTGCTGGTCATGGCAATTGGTCAATAGCGATAAGTGTTAGGTGGTCAAATCAAATAGATGTTTGATCTGCTCCAGAGTGAAACCGTGCTGGCGGAGGACCCGGATTTGTTGCATCCGCTCGGTAGCGTGAGCCGGGATCAGCGATTTGAAGCGCTTACGATGCAGTTCCCGCAGTTTCAGTAGCCAATCGTCCTCCAGCTTGCTTAGCGTCTGATCGACCAGCTCCTGTGAAACGCCGCGTTCACGCAATTCACGCGCGATGCGCAAAGGGCCGTAGCCTTTGCCGGCCCGGCTACATGCATAAAGCTCGGCGTAGCGGCTTTCATCCAACAGGTGTTCCTCTGCCAACTGATCCAGCACCGGGTCAATGCATCCGGCGGGAAATCCACGTTGCACCAGTTTCTGACGCAGTTCCAAACGGGCATGTTCGCGTCGCGCCAGCAATTCCAAGGCTTTGGCGCGAATGATCGCTGGTTCCACTGTCTGCCGGTCAGCGGATGCGCCGCCAGTGGTTTTAGAGGTCCGCGTCCAGATCATCCGCAGAACCGGGAGCCATGTCGTCCTCATTTTCCTCGCCCTGTTCCGGGGTGATTGGCACGGCATCGGGGCGGCTTAGGAAGTGGGCGCGAATCTTATCTTCCAATTCACGGGCCAGTTCCGGGTTTTCCCGGAGATATGTACGGGCATTTTCCTTGCCTTGGCCGATGCGCGTACCTTGGCAACTGTACCAGGCGCCGGATTTGTCGATCAGCCCGATTTTAACACCGAGGTCGATGATCTCACCCAACCGGGATGAGCCTTCTCCGTAGAGAATTTCAAATTCAGCCTGCCTGAAAGGCGGAGCCAGCTTGTTTTTGATGACTTTGACCCGGGTTTCGTTACCGATGATCTCATCGCCCTTCTTGATCGAACCGATGCGGCGGATGTCCAGTCGCACCGAGGCGTAGAATTTGAGGGCATTGCCGCCGGTCGTTGTTTCGGGAGAGCCAAACATTACACCAATTTTCATCCTGATTTGATTGATAAAAATGACCAGCGTGTTGGAGCGTTTAATATTGGCAGTGAGCTTGCGCAGGGCTTGGCTCATCAACCGGGCATGTAGACCGACGTGGGAATCGCCCATGTCGCCTTCAATTTCCGCCTTGGGGGTCAGCGCCGCTACCGAGTCGATAACCACGATTTCCACTGCTCCGGAACGGACTAGCATGTCGGCGATTTCCAGCGCCTGTTCGCCAGTATCCGGCTGGGAGATCAGCAAATCATCAACATTGACGCCCAGTTTGGCGGCATAAATCGGATCCAAAGCATGTTCGGCGTCGACGAACGCTGCGCAACCGCCCGTTTTTTGGACTTCAGCAACCACCTGCAAGGCCAAGGTGGTCTTGCCGGAGGATTCTGGGCCGTAGATTTCGGTCACCCGGCCCCGCGGTAGGCCGCCAATGCCTAAGGCGATATCCAGTCCCAGCGACCCCGTCGACACCGTCGCTACGTTGCGGACCGCCGCGCTCGTGTCGCCCAAACGCATGACCGCGCCCTTGCCAAATTGGCGTTCAATCTGAGTCAATGCGCCCGCTAGCGCTTTTTTCTTATTGTCATCCATCCCGTGCCCCCCTTTAACCAATGAGAAAAACATCGGCCCAACTACAGCCGGTGATTTTGAAGATTATTCCATATAAAAACCGTTTGAACCTAGCCCCCTGGCCAGCGGCGCAGCACTTCATAACGGGAGCCTTCCGGCGATGGAAGCGATGCGATCAGTGCGATGTCGCTGATGGGCCAGCGCACAGGTTTTTCCAGTAACTGGGTAGAAACGGACCCGGTAAACCGGCGGGCCAAGGTGATGTGAGCCTGAAACGCTCGCCGTTCTGGGACAAACCCGCAGCCGCGCAATCGCCGATGCAACCCGGCTACGAGTCCGTATAGCTCGGGTGGCGTGCAACTGGACCCTAACCATAGAATACGTGGTTGTGGCCAATAGCCGTAGCGATTCAGCACCAATTCCATTGCGGGTATCGATAAATCTGCCAGGGCCGCCTCGTAGGTGGCTAACTGGTCAGAGGTGGTAGCGCCTAGGAAAACCAAAGTCAGGTGTAGGTTAGCGTCGCACACCCGCCGCCGGTCCGCCGCTTGCGCCGCCAATTTCGCGATCTGCCGGCGTTCGTTCTCTCCAGGCCAAAGCGCCAGAAAGAGCCGCTGTTGCTTCTTAGGATCGCAGGGCGAACTCATCCAGCACGCCTTGCAGAGCGGTAGCGACTGTTTGCCGGCGCACTGTTTCGCGATCACCGGCAAAGCGGCAAACCTGCGTCTGGATTGGACGGTCACGCAGCGCCCAGGCCAAGTAGACCGTGCCCACTGGTTTGCCGGGGCTGCCGCCATCGGGGCCCGCAATGCCGCTGACTGCAATTGCAATACCTGCTCGACTGCGTTCCAGCGCCCCGATGGCCATCTCGGTCACCGTTTCGGTGCTGACTGCACTATGGTTGACCAGTGTGGATTGCCGAACGCCTAGCAATTCAGTTTTGGCGGTGTTGCTATAGGTCACAAAACCTCGGTCGAACCAGCCGGAACTACCTGCTACGTCAGTGAGCACCTTGCCGATCCAGCCTCCCGTGCAGGATTCGGCAACAGTTAACATCTGGTTCCGGGCGCGCAGGGTAACACCCACTTGCGCTGCCAATTCGTAGAGATTTTGATCAGTGGGATTGATGACAGACATGGCGGCCCCCGATTGGAAGGAATGAAAAGTCTACTTCAACCAGCCTTTACGAAGAAAGAACCAGAATGGCGCGGCGACTGAAAGCGCCATTAGCCCAAGTGCAATCGGATAACCCAATGCCCATTTTAGTTCGGGCATGAACTCAAAATTCATACCGTAGATGCTGGCGATCAGCGTTGGTGGCAGTAGGGCCACTGAGACCACTGAGAAAATTTTGATGATTTTGTTCTGATTGATGTTGATGAAACCAACGGTCGCGTCCATCAGGAAATTGATCTTTTCAAACAAGAAGGAGGTATGACCGTCCAACGATTCGATGTCGCGCAGGATCTGCCGGGCTTCCTCGACCTGATCGGTGGAAAGCAATCGCCGGCGCATCAGGAACGAAATAGCCCGGCGTGTATCCATCATATTGCGGCGAATCCGTCCGTTCAGATCTTCTTCCCGGGCGATGCGGGCCAGCACGTCACCCGCCGCTTGGTCGGTCAGAGGGGCTTTTAATACCCGGTTGCCGATTTCTTCCAGCGCTGCATACACTCCCTCCAGCGAATCGGCGGAATACTCCACGCTGGTGGCGTACAAGTCGAGCAGCACGTCGCGACTGTCTTCCAGATAACCCGGTTGATGGCGGGCGCGCATCCGCAGTAGACGGAAAACCGGTAAATCTTCCTCATGCAGGCTAAACAGAATATCCTGTTTGAACACAAAGGCGACCGGTATGTTGCGCGATTCGTCTTCTTTGTTGATTAGAAAATCAGAGCGAATTTGCAGGGCGCCGCTGGCGTCTTCGAAGCAGCGGGCGCTGGCTTCGATGTCGCCGAAATCATCCTCGTCCGGTAGAGTCAGCCTGAACAATTCCTTCGCCCAGAACCGCTCCTCATCATTGGGTTCGTCAAAATCAATCCAGATCGGTTTGGTGCGCTCAAGGTCGGCCTTGCTTTCGATTTGAATTTGCTGGAGGCGGCCATGCTGAAGTTCAAAAGCGTTGATCATGCCATTTGCCTCGCGGGTAAAATGGCGTGGAACATAGTCTGAATCCGGATGCGGGTAAAGCAAAATTCCTGGCGGGCAATTGCGTGGCGGAACATCGGGGTTGCTATCGTCGCTTCAGGTGGATGATGCATCGAACAAGTCATTCTTATCTGATGCTGCCAGCTTGCAACCACGCATCCACAAACTGCTCAAGCCACTGATCGAAGGCTTTATCATGGCGGGCATGATGCTCGCGCTGTTCAGTCGCGGACTGCGCGCCGGGATGATGCAGCTCTTCTGCCCCTTCCACCAGCCAGCTTTCCATGATGGTCTCGTCAACTTCTGGGTGAAACTGAACGCCGAAGGTGTTGGCGCCATAGCGATAGGCTTGATGCGGAAAATGCGCACCCGTTGCCAACAGCTCCGCACCAGCGGGTAACTCAAAGCCTTCGTGATGCCAGTGATAGACGTGTAACGGTGCGTCAAATAAGGGTTGACCAGCCGCCGCCGGTTCAACCGGGAAATAACCGATTTCCGCTAATCCCGTTGGATGTGGCCGCACTGCCGCCCCCAATGTCCGCGCCAATAATTGCGCGCCCAGACAGATACCTAGAAATGGTTGGCCCGATTTCAGCGCTTCGGGAATCCAATTCAGTTGCGCGCGGATGCCTGGCTGCTTGTCATCATCATTGGCGCTCATCGGTCCACCGAAGACAATGGCTCCGGCGTAGCCCTCCATTCCGGAGGGCAGCGCTTGGCCGGATAGCGGGTAGCAATAATCCAGCCGGTAGCCACGCTTACGCAGTTTGCGGGCGAAACGGCCAGCATCGGCATCCGGGGTCTGCATCACCAGCAGCAGGCGGGGACGGGGTGATTGATGCCTCATCGTGCGATGTCCTCTCCATTGGATGGGTTTTTTATCCTGCTGTCCCGCCGGTAATCCTTGAGGGTTTCCGCAATGAGAAAGGCCAACTCCAAACTCTGCGAGGCATTCAGGCGCGGGTCGCATTGGGTGTGATAACGGTCGGCCAAGCCCTGCTCGGTGATGTCCTGAGCGCCGCCCATACATTCGGTTACATCCTGACCGGTCAGCTCAAAATGCATTCCGCCAGGAATGCTGTCCTCGGCGCGGTGAATGGCGAAGAACCGCTGCACTTCATCGAGAATGCGGTTAAAGGGTCGAGTTTTATAGCCCGTGCTGGTTGCCAGCGTGTTGCCATGCATCGGGTCACAAGACCAGATCACTTGCCGGCCTTCGCGTTGTGCTGCCCGGATCAGCGGCGGCAGCGTTGTCTCGATACGGTCTGCGCCCATTCGGCTGATCAAGGTCAAGCGTCCCGGCTGGTTATCGGGATTAAGCGTATCCAGCAGGCGCAGCAGGGTATCGGGAAGGGTCGCCGGCCCCAGTTTAAGGCCTATAGGATTCGTGATACCTCGCAAAAATTCGACATGCGCGCCCTCCACTTGCCGGGTGCGCTCGCCGATCCATAGAAAGTGCGCAGAACCATCGTACCATGCGCCGCTGAGCGGATCGCACCGGGTCAGCGCTTGTTCATAGCCGAGTAGCAATGCCTCGTGCGAGGTATAGAATTGCACTTGCCGCACCTGCGGATCGGTTGCGGCGTCCAACCCGCAGGCGCGGATGAAAGCCAGGGTTTCGCTGATGCGTCCGGCTAAGTCGCGGTAGCGGGCGCCCTGCGGGCTGGTGCGCAGAAAATCCAGGTTCCATTGCTGAACCCGATGCAAATCGGCGAAACCGCCCTGGGCCAGCGCTCGCAGCAGATTGAGCGTTGCCGCCGACTGGGAGTAAGCGCGCAACTGCCGGCGCGGGTCGGGTTGGCGGGCTTCTGGGGTAAAATCCAGACTGTTGACGATATCGCCCCGGTAACTGGGCAGAGTAATTTCATCGCGGGTCTCGACCGGGGCGCTGCGCGGCTTGGCGAACTGTCCAGCCAGCCGTCCAACCTTGACGACCGGACAGGCGGCAGCGAATGTTAGAGTCACCGCCATTTGCAACAAGACCCGGAAGGTGTCAGTAATGGTGCGCTCATTGAAATCGGCAAAGCTTTCGGCGCAGTCACCCCCTTGCAGCAGAAAAGCGCGACCCGCAGCGACTTCAGCCAGCTGCTGGCGCAACGCATCGATTTCTCCAGTAAACACGAGCGGCAACGAATGCGCCAGCCGCGTCTCGACTTCGGCCCGCGCTGTAGCGTCGGCATAATCCGGCATCTGTGCCGCCGGTCGACGCCGCCAACTGTCTGGTGTCCAGGGAAGGAGGGATGGAGACATAAGTTTGGACATTGCTGTTCCTGATAATTGCGTATGATTCAGGGAGAGAAACACTCCCGGTGTAGAGAACCCGTCCCCGATTCGATGACGGTAAGGCCTTTCACAGCGAGGACGCCACTTCTGCGTCAACACCAGCAAAACTTAGATAAGACATTAACTAGAAAATGGTAAAACCATCCCTGACCGCTTGGCGCCCCTCTCCTTATCTGTTGTTAGTATTAACTACCCTGTTCTGGTCCGGTAATTTCGTGCTGGGCCGGGCGGTGCATACTGTATTCACGCCATTTACCCTGTCGTTCTGGCGCTGGGCGGTGGCGCTCCTGATTCTACTCCCCTTCGTTTGGGCCTCACTGCGCCAGCAAGGCTCATTACTGCGCCAGCACTGGCCGGTTCTGCTGCTGCTTAGTGTGCTGGGCGTGGTCAATTTTAACACTTGTGTCTATATCGGCCTGCATACCACGACCGCCACCAATGCGGTCATCATGCTGTCGATCACGCCGGTGTTGATTGTCGCTTTGTCGTTCCTGTTGCTGCGTCAGACCGTGACTGGCTGGCAGGCGCTGGGAATTGCTTTGTCGCTGTCCGGGGTGCTGGTGATTGTTGGCCGCGGCGACGTGGGGAGCCTGCTTGGGTGGCAGGTCAATTCCGGTGATTTGTGGATTCTAGCAGCGGTGTTCAGTTGGGCGTTGTATTCGGTCTGTCTGCGCTGGCGGCCAGCGGAGCTTGAGCCGCTGAATTTCCAGGCCGCAACCATGATCATCGGCGTTATCATTCTGATGCCGCTGTATGGCTGGGATCTGGCGCAGGATCGGGTTTTCACCCTGAACACCGCAGCCGTTGCCAGCATCTTATACTTGGCGCTGTTTCCGTCGATTCTGGCCTACATCTTTTGGAACCGGGCGGTCGCTGAGTTGGGCGCCAACCGCACTGGCCAGTTTTTGCATTTGATGCCTGCCTTTGGCGCAGTGCTGGCGATGATCTTTCTTGGTGAGCGGTTATATGCCTTCCACGCGGCTGGTATTATTCTGATTGCCCTGGGGATTTGGCTCGCGACGGTGTATGGACGCAAGCCGGGTTGATTGCCCGTCTGGCAGGAGCCTCACCTCCAGCCTCTCATCCATCGGGCGAAGAGGGCATTGTTTAACGTCTCAGTCTGCTAGCAGCCAATCACGCACGACAGCAATTTGGTCATCGGCCATCAGTGCCGGCGCATGACCCATACCGGGAAACTCGATCAATTTCGCTTTAGGGCCACGTTCGGTCATGGTGACGGCATCAGCGTGATCCAGTACGTCGGAATACTGACCGCGTAACACCAGGGTTGGGCATTGCACGGCATCCCACAGCGGCCACAGGTCGATATCTTTCAAATCCAGCATCTTGAAATTCTCGGCGATGCCCGGGTCGTAGGCGAACGTGTAGCGGCCATTCTCCAATTGCCGGGCGCTATGTGCCGTCATATGCCGCCATTGCTCATCCGTTAAATTGCCGAATGTGGCGGCGATGGTGCGCAGAAAACGCTCCATTTTTTCGATGCTTTCAAAGGTAATTACTTGGCTGACATAATCGGCGACCCGCTGCAAACCCGCAGCGGGAATACGCGGGCCGACGTCATTGATGACCAGTTTGCCGATCGGGGTTCCGGTATAGCTGGCCAGAAAAAGGCCGATTAATCCTCCCATCGAGGTGCCAACAAAGTCTATCTGCCCGGCATCGATACGCGCCAGCAACATGGCCATGTCGTTCACGTAAAGCGGATAGGTATAATCCGTCTTATCGGTCAGCCAGTCGCTTTTGCCGCGCCCGGCAACGTCGGGGCAAAGCACCCGATACTCCTGTTCCATCGCGGCGGCCAGAAAGTCGAAATCACGACCCGTGCGGGTCAGGCCGTGCGCGCAGATCAAAACCTTAGGATTGCCGGGATCGCCCCATTCAGTGTAGTGAATCCGATGGAAACCGTGGGGTCCGAGGGCGTAGTAGTGACGGGATGTCATGGCCATGAATTAATTGCTCCCGGGTAGTGAGTCGTGTTTTTGACATTATCCGGCAAGCGGAACAAGGTGGCTATAATAATGGCCATTCATTTTGAAGGAGCAGACCCGCATGGCGATGCTGCATTACACTGAAAACGGTGCGGGCGAACCGCTGATCTTGTTGCACAGCGGCGGCATGAGCGGCGCCGAGTGGGCGCCGCAGATTCCTCTGTTTGCCCGCCATTTCCGGGTGATTGTCCCTGATCATCTGGGGCATGGCCACAGTCCGATGGTTGCCGGCCGGCTCCGTGTCAGTGATATGGGCCGCGCTGTATTGGAGATAATGGATGAATTGACGTTACCGGTGGCGAATCTAGCAGGTTCTTCCATGGGCGGAGCGGTGGCGCTGTGGTTGACTGTCCACCACCCCGAACGAGTCAGCCGGCTGGTGTTGTATCGGATCGGTTATCACAAGGATGCGGTGACGCATGCGGGTACTCGCAACATGGCTGATCCGGCCTACTGGCGCGGCGTTGGGATGCACAAGTGGTTGAGCGATATTCATCACCCTCAAGGCGGGCCAGATGCCTGGGAAGAGGTGATTTTGCGGGTTTCGGAGGCGCTGGAGCCGGCAACCAGCGATCATGCCCATGACCTGGAGGTTTTGGGCCGCATCACCCAACCGGCGTTGATCGTGGTTGGCGATCGTGACCCGGTAGCGCCGCTGGATCAGATTCTAGAAATGTTCGGGGCAATTCCAAAGTGCGGACTCTGGGTCATGCCTTATGCAACCCATGTGACCGCGACTAGCACTTGGCGGGCAGAGATGTTCGCACTAGAGGTCACCCGGTTTTTGCAACGGCGGGAATAAAGCGCCTTTAGCAAAATAACGGGGTTAACTACTCCTTCCGGGTCACATCGCCCGGGCTCTTCGTGTCGCCCCTCCTTGGCCAAGGAAGGGAAAGAGACACGGCTATTCAGGACGGCCGGCTGGCCCATTCGGATGACCGCGCTACACGGGCTAGCTTGTCAAGCACTCCATTGACAAAGCGATGTCCCTGTTCTGCGCCAAATAACTTAGCCAGTTCCACGGCTTCATTGATAATAACCCGATAGGCGATGTCGGGACGCTGTATCAACTCGTAGCCGCCGATCCGCAAAATGGCCTGCTCCACGGGATCTACCTGTGCCAAAGGCCGATCCAGAAATGGCTCCAGAGCGGCATCGATCTCGACCACCCGTCTTGGCACTTCATGCACCAATTCTCGAAAATAATCAGGATCAGCCTTGCGCAAATCCTGATCAGCCAGAAATTCGCTGGCAATGATGGCGGGTTCTTGAATGGTCATTTGCCATTGATACAGTGCCTGAGCGGCACAGCGCCGTGCCCAACTGCGCTTGCCGGGTAGATTTTTACGAGAAGGTTCGCCCACAGCTCAACCTTCCAGCCGGCGCAATAGGCTCACCATTTCCAGCACCGCCATGGCTGCCTCAGCACCCTTGTTACCGGCTTTAGTTCCGGCGCGCTCTACCGCCTGATCGATGGTATCTACGGTCAATACACCGAAACCGACGGGCAAATCATACTCTAATGAGACGCCAGCCAGTCCCTTGACACACTCGCTGGCGACGTATTCGAAATGCGGGGTGCCGCCGCGAATGATCGCACCGAGCGCGACAATGCCGTCATAGCGCTCGCTGGCGGCCAAACGCTGGGCGGCGAGAGGCAATTCAAAGGAACCGGGTGTCCAGATCAGATCGATGTTGGTCTCGGGTATGCCGTGGCGGTGCAGTGTATCTACTGCGCCATTGATCAAATTTTGCACAATAAAGCTATTGAAACGTGCTGCTACCAAGGCAAAACGGGCATCTTGAAGTGGCGCAAAGTCGCCTTCAATGATATTGACATGCATGGAAGAGATTCCGTGATAGAAGGGGTTAAGGAACAAAACGTAGAACGGGTGCTCCGTTCATTAAGCTGGCTGGAAGCCAGCTCCACATTGTGTTCTCAGGAAACATATTCGACGACTTCCAGGTTAAAGCCGGACAGGCCGCTGAGGCGTTTGGGAGCACCTAACACCCGCATTTGCTGCACGCCGATGTCAAGCAGAATCTGGGCGCCAATGCCATACGTGCGCAATTCAGCGGAAGGATCAGCAGCGCGCGCGGTTTCGCTGGCGCCGAATTGATAGCTGCGCATCCGCCGGATCAGCGCTGAGGGGTCCTCGGGCCGGCTGAGTACCACTAATACTCCCGCTGGCTCGTTTGCCACCCGTTGCAGGGCGTCGTGTAACGGCCAGCCACTGTCAGGAAGCTGGAGAGTCAATAGATCGCTGAGTAAATGCTGGACATGAACCCGCACCAATACCGGTTCGCTGGTCTGAATTTCACCCTTCACCAGAGCGAAATGCACTTGTCGACCCACGACATCCTGATAGGTCAATACCCGGAACGGCCCGAAGGCTGTGGTCATGAAGGTGTCTGCGACCCGTTCGACGGTCTTCTCGTTCTGCATCCGGTAGTGAATCAAATCTGCAATGGTGCCGATCTTGACGCCATGCTGTCCGGCAAAGTGCTCCAAATCAGGCCGCCGCGCCATGCTTCCGTCTTCATTGAGAATTTCGACAATCACTGCTGCGGGTTCCAACCCGGCTAACCGGGTCAGATCACAACCGGCCTCGGTATGACCAGCGCGCGTCAGTACCCCGCCAGGCTGGGCCATCAACGGGAAGATATGGCCCGGTTGCACCAGGTCTTCGGGCCGGGCGTCAGGACGCACCGCAGTGCGGATGGTATGGGCGCGGTCGTAGGCGGAGATACCCGTCGTGACACCCTGGGCAGCTTCGACCGAGACCGTGAAATTGGTGGAATAGGGGGTCGCGTTGTCCTGCACCATCAGCGGCAGGCGCAGTTGTTGACAGCGTTCGCGCGTCAGCGTCAGGCAGATCAGGCCACGCCCATAGCGGGCCATGAAGTTGATATCTTCAGGGCGCACCAGCGAAGCAGCCATCAACAGATCACCTTCATTTTCCCGATCCTCATCATCCATGATGATGACCATTCGGCCTTGCCGGAGGTCGGCAAGGATCTCATCAATGTGGTTCAATGCCATGCGTCTATTTCCAGAAGCCATGTTCACGCAGCAGCGTCTCGGTCAGACCGCCGCTGCCTGGTTGTGCAGCACGCTCGCCCAGCAGCAGCCGCTCCAGATAGCGGGCAATCAAATCCACCTCCAAATTGACCCGCCGCCCGGCCTTAAAATTCGCAAGGGTCGTTTCCTCCAGGGTGTGCGGGACAATATTGAGTTCGAAAGCCGCACCATCGACCTCGTTGACGGTTAGGCTAACCCCGTCCACACAGATGGAGCCTTTTTCAGCGATGTAGCGGGCCAGGGTATCCGGGGCTTGAATGCGCAGCCGCCAAGAGCGGCCATCCGGCTGCCATCCGGTGACGGTGCCAACGCCATCGACATGGCCGCTAACCAGATGGCCGCCGAGCCGGGTGGTGGGTGTCAAGGCTTTTTCCAGGTTGACCTTGGCGCCAGGCGTGGCATCGCCGAGGGTGGTGCGTTCCAGGGTTTCGCGGGACACATCGGCCCAGAAACCATCGCTCGCTAGCTCGACGGCAGTCAGACAAACGCCACTGACCGCGATGCTGTCGCCGGTTTGCACGTCGCGCAAATCCAGCTTGCCGGTAGCAATGCGCAAGCGAAAGTCACCATTGCGCGGTTGCAGGGTGGTAATAGCGCCGACGGCTGTGATAATGCCGGTAAACATGGTCGTTTCTCAAAAAGCAAGGTGCGGGTTGTAAGGGCTAAAAGATCGATTTCCCTTTACCCGCCTGAAAAATATGGTTATGCGTCATGCTTCATATGAGCCTGAAACTTAATCCTGTTCATTCAGTTCTCTCTTGAAAGGTACGCTTTGCAAGCCGGGACGTTCACAGGCTTCTTGCCATCGCATGCTTTTTTTCCGTCGATGATTTTGATGTCATCAAAGCTTGAGTCTTAACCGCCAATCCCGTCCTACTGCACGCACCTCAAGAATTTCCAATTCAATCCGTTCGTTCATCCGCGTCAATTCTGGTAATTGGAACAAGCCGCGGGCCTTATCGCCAAGCAATAAGGGGGCTATATAGACGACCAGCTCATCCACCAGCTTCGCTTGCAATAAAGCGCCCGCCAAGGTTGGACCGCATTCCACATGGACTTCGTTGCACTCACGGCGGGCCAGTTCCGCCATGATTACGGGTAAATTCAGCTCCCATTCACAGCGTGGCATGACTGCGATTTCAGCACCAGCAGCCCGTAATGGCGCTTGTACGGTAGCGTCAGCGGTCGCCGTGAAGATCAGCGCTGAACCTGGTAACCGCAGCATCCGGGCCGCCGGGGGAGTGCGTAGCGCAGTGTCAAGAATAACCCGTAGCGGCTGGCGTGATGTTTCTGGCAGACGAACATTGAGACCAGGATCGTCCGCTAACACCGTGCCAATGCCGGTCAGAATCGCCGAACTGCGCGCGCGGAGCCTTTGCACATCCTGCCGCGCTGCCTCGTTGGTCAACCATTGACTTTCGCCTGAAGCCAGCGCGGTGCGCCCATCGAGGCTCATAGCCAGCTTCAGGCGGACAAACGGCCGCCCTTGGGTCATGCGCTGGATAAAGCCGGGATTCAATGCCCGCGCTTCTGTTTCTAGCAATCCGCATTCCACGGTTACTCCCGCCTCACGCAATTGTGTCAAGCCTCGCCCAGCAACCTGCGGATTGGGATCGGGCATCGCTGCTACCATGCGAGCGACACCGGCGTTTAGCAATGCGTCTGTGCAGGGTGGTGTGCGACCGTGATGACAGCAGGGTTCTAGGGTGACATAGGCGGTTGCGCCGCGTGCCCGATTACCAGCGGCCTCCAAGGCATTGATTTCTGCATGGGACTCGCCAGCGCGTTCATGCCAGCCCTCACCAATGATGTACCCTTCGCGGACCAGCACACAACCTACTCGGGGATTGGGGTCAGCGCTATACAGCCCCCGCCGGGCTAGCATCAGCGCGCGTGCCATGTGGCGATAGTCGTCGGATAGCCATTGAATCCCCTTACCTGTTGCCATCGTGTCTGCCGGCCGGCGGGGAGGAGGGCCGGGAGGGAGAGGGCGATCGAAAGACATTACTCAGAATTCATCGAGTCGGGCGGTGTGTTCTGCAGGCGTTCGATTTCAACCCGAAAGGCGTTGACGTCTTCAAAGCTACGGTAGACTGAGGCGAAGCGGACATAAGCGACCGGGTCCAGACGGCGTAGCTCATCCATGACCCATTCGCCGATCTGCTGGCTGCTCAATTCCCGTTCGCTACTGGCGCGAACCCGGTTTTTAATCCGCAGGATGAGTTTTTCAATTTGCTCGGCGCTGACCGGCCGCTTTTCCAGTGCCCGCACCAAACCGGTGCGCAGTTTTTTCTCTAGAAATGGCTCGCGCCGGCCATCGCGTTTCACCACCGGCGGCATCAGTAACTCGGCCACCTCGTAGGTAGTGAAACGGGCGCTGCAACCTGGGCACTCACGGCGGCGGCGGACTTTATCGCCTTCCGCCAGTAGCCGCGAGTCTACAACCCGGGTGTCAGGGGCGCCGCAGAATGGGCAATGCACCGTCGCTGCCTTGTCGCTAGGGGTGGAATCAACCGTACACCGGGAACTTGGCGCAGAGTTCAGCCACTTGGCCACGCACCCGGCTGATTACGGCTTCATTGTTCAGATCGTCGAGGATGTCGCAGATCCAGCCGGTCAATTCTTGGCACTCGCGTTCCTTGAACCCTCGGGTGGTGATGGCCGGCGAGCCGATCCGCAAGCCACTAGTGACGAATGGCGACTGGGGATCGTTAGGCACCGCATTCTTGTTGACGGTGATCCAGGCCCGGCCCAGTGCCGCGTCAGCAGCCTTACCGGTCAAGCCCTTAGCAATCAGACTGACCAGGAACAGATGGTTGTCGGTGCCGCCAGACACCACATCATAGCCGCGTTCATTGAACACGCCGGCCATGATTCGGGCATTGGCCACCACTTGCTTTTGGTAGTCCACGAAATCGGGTTGCAGCGCTTCCAGGAATGCCACCGCCTTGGCGGCGATGACGTGCATCAATGGTCCGCCCTGCGTGCCGGGAAAGACTAACGAGTTCAGTTTCTTCTCGATCTCAGGATTGGAACGGGCTAGGATCAGGCCGCCGCGTGGACCACGCAGGGTCTTATGGGTCGTGGTGGTGACTACGTCGGCGACAGGTACCGGATTGGGATAGACACCGGCGGCAACCAAGCCAGCGACATGGGCCATGTCCACGATGAGAAAAGCACCAACCTGATCAGCGATAGTCCGGAAGCGCGACCAGTCCACTACCCGTGAATAAGCCGAGAAGCCGGCGATAATCATCTTTGGTTTGTATTCGAGAGCCAGCCGTTCCACTTGTTCATAATCGATCTCACCGGTTGCATCATTCAATCCATACTGCACCGCTTGATACAACCTGCCGGAAAAATTGACCTTAGCACCGTGAGTCAGATGACCACCATGCGCCAGGCTCATACCCAGCACCCTGTCGCCTGGCTCCAGCAACGCCATGTAGGCAGCGGCGTTTGCCTGTGAGCCAGAATGTGGCTGGACGTTGGCATAATCGGCGTTGAACAGCTGCTTGGCGCGGTCAATGGCTAATTGTTCGGCGATATCTACGAACTCGCAACCACCGTAGTAGCGCTTGCCTGGATAGCCTTCGGCATATTTATTGGTCAGTACCGAACCCTGGGCCTCAAGTACCCGTGGACTGGCATAATTTTCCGAGGCAATCAGCTCGATATGGTCTTCCTGGCGTTGTTTTTCGCCCTGCAGGGCGGCCCACAACGCGTCATCATACCCGGCAATTCGCATCTCTCGACTGAACATTCGCAACCTCTGCAAAGGCGAGCGCCCACCGTTTTGGAATAAAAGGCGAGCGAACCATGGAAAGCGGTGGATCATACCCGATTTCAGTGGAAATTGACGGAAAATGACCCGCGAGAATGCAGAAATTAGACTGGAACGTGGTCAGGATCGTTCCTGCAGGTTGAAAAAGCTGCTTGTCTGGCCAATCCGTAGAGATTTAGCACGCTGTAGGGTACGCATTGCGTACCCTACAGTTCTTACGTCAGCAGGGTTTTGATTTTAAAAGAGTGGTTTTTCCAGCCTCTCAACGCATTGGGGTTTCCAGGAAAGCGTCGATGACAGCGACCCATGCTTTGCCGACATTCCGTAGATCATATCCACCGCCGCCGACACCCAGAATACGGCCCTCAGCGAACTCCTCGGCAATCTCGCACAGGCTGCGTGCCGCACGGGTGTGCGCGCGGGTGGTGTAGTGCAGGTGGGCCAAAGGGTCCCCATCCAAACCATCGGCACCACAATTCATCACAATAAATTGCGGTTTCCACTGACGCATGAACTCCTCGACCTTGTCCCACATCATTAAGAAGTCCGGGTCAGCCGACAGCGGCAACAGCGGGATGTTGAGTTTACGTCCCTTGGCTTCGCCTTTGCCGGTTTCATGTGAGAAACCGCTCTGCGGGAAATTGTAGCGGCCATCCTCATGGATATCGGCGTAGATCACAGTAGGATCGGACTCGAATGGATAAAACACCCCATCGCCGTGGTGCGCATCGATGTCCACGTAGGCGATGCGCTCCAGCGCATATTCCTGTTGCAGAATTTTGATCGCCACGCCTGCATCGTTGAAGACGCAAAAACCAGCGGCCGTATCGGGCATGCTGTGATGCAGGCCGGCAATGGGCACAAAGATGCGCCGTGCTTCGTTGTTCATTAATTTACGGGCAGCGTCAACCACGGTGCCTACCACTGTCGCCGCGTCTTCAAACACACCGCGATAAGCCGGAGTATCGCCATAATCCAGCAAGCCACTGCCGGTTTTAGACAGGGCTTTGACTTTTTCAACATAGCTGGGTGTATGGAACAGCTTGAGTTGTTCCTCGGTGGCCTTAACCGGGTTGAAGATGCGTACCTGGTAATCGAGATGGCGGATGTGCATTTCGTCCCAGAAGGCATGAATGCGGTCCTCGCCGAAGGGATGATCGTCGAAACCGTAGCGGCCCAACTCTTCACCGGTGTAGACAGCTACTGTTCTACTTCGTGACATTGCTCTCAAGCCTCGTCATTTTAGAATGTTAATGCTTTTGCAATCATCATTATGATAGTTCAGCTTAGAGTGAGTTTTAAGCGTAATTTGAACGGTTGTTGTTTACGCCAAGCCAAGGTGAATAGCAACAAGCCGGGCAGGCGCAGGCATTGACGGAGGGTGGGGATATCGGTGGCCTCCGCGCCGGGGCCGCCTGGATCGGTGATGGTTTTATTCACGGTGAGATCATGGCCGGTAGGGCCGCCATCGGTGACTGTCTTCGCCGGTATCGGTAACGAAACTATATCAGGCTGAGGAGCAGGCGCACCGCTACGGTGCAACTTTGCAGGACCGCGTAGTGGCATTGGGTTTGCGGCGGATGGTGTAGCGCGAGCAATCGGATTCAATCCCCGGCGGCAACTGTTCCGGTGCAATGATCCGCCAGCGTTTGTCGCGGCCCTTCTCGCCAGCCAGCAATGTCACCTGACTCTTCGCCACCCCGAATAAATCCGCCAGGAACGCCCGTAAATGCATATTGGCCTGCCCGTCCACTGGCGGCGCAGTGATGCGCACCCGAAACCGGTCTTCCTGCAATCCCACCCATTCATTGCGGCTGGCGCGCGGCTGAACCCGCACCTGTAGAATCAGGTCCGTGGTACCCTCCCAGACATAGCCGGTTGCCGCCATAGGTTCAGCGTCCAGCCCACAGACTGAGAAAATCCTGCAGCAGCAAGCTGATGAAGATAAGGGCGATAACCACCAGCATCGGCGATAAATCCACGCCGGAAATCGGCGGGAGCAACCGTTGAGCCGGACGCAACACCGGTGCAGTTAACTGGGTCAACACCCGCGCCGCTGGATGGTAGGGATCGGGATTGAACCAGCTCAGCACCGCCTGGATAATGACACCCCAAAGATAGATGTTGATCAGTAGCTTAACCAGCTCTAGCACGGTCACTAGCAAGAGCCCGCCGACCCCCATCGGCTGAATGGACAACGCGTTGAGCAGGACAACCTCGATAAATTGCAGCAGGAACGCCAGCACCACTGCCGCCAGATCCAGTCCCCGGTAGCCAGGCACGATCCGGCGTAGCGGCAGCAACGGCGGGTTGGTGATGCGCACTAGAAATTGCACCAGCGGGTTGTAGAAATCAGCGCGCACGCATTGCAGCAGAAAGCGCAGCATCACCGCCAGGATATAGAAGCCAAACAAGGTTTGAATGAGAAAGATGACAGCAGTCACGGCTGCCCTCCCAGCAGGTTGCCCAGTTCTTGGGAGCGGTGATGGGCGGCATCCAATGCCTTATCGACCAGTGCATCTAACTGTTCGGTCAGCAGCGATGGCGTCTCCATAATCGCTAGCGATGCAGCGAGTGACCGGGCGATCAGCCGGTCGAGTTGTTCATCCTGGAATACGCTGATGGCTCGCTCGGTAGTACCACCAGGCGAGGTGACCCGTTCACGCAGAATGGCTGCATTCTCAGGGCTTTCCAATGCCATCTTGGCAGCGCCGAAGGCTGTTTGCAGGGTTAACAGGCGCGCAGTTTCCGGTGCCAGCCCCAGCCGGACCCCGGTTTTCTCCAAGGCCTCCATCAGCAAGAAGAAGTAGGCCGGGCCACTGCCAGACAAGGCAGTCACTGCGTCCAGCATCCGCTCGCTGTCCACCCAGACCGTTAGCCCTACGGAGCGCATGATCGATTCAGCAAGTTGCCGCTGATCATCGCTAACCCCGGAGTTGGCGAACAAGGCGGTCGCACCGCTGCCGACCAGCGCGGGGGTATTTGGCATGGTGCGAACAATGGCGGCCTCATAACCTAACCAGCGGCGGAGATCAGGCTCGCGCACGCCAGCGGCGATGGAAACGATCAGCGGCTGCCGCTGCTGCATATCTGCCGCCAATTCTTCGGCTACCAGACGCAGAATCTGTGGTTTGACTGCCAGGATAATAATCTGACCTTTGGCGGCTATCTCGCGGTTGTTGGCGCCAGTATGCACACCGAAACGCCCGCGCAGCAGTTCACACTGGCCCGCGTCCGGTTCAGCAACCCAGATATGATCGGCGTCGCCGCCGTTGGCCAGTAAGCCACCAATCAGACAGCGGGCCATGTTGCCGCCGCCGATGAATGCTATGGGGATGTCTTTCATCACCACCTCTGTAAATTAATGATGTTTTTGGTGCCCAAACGAAATGCGGGCGCCGGTGGACTTCAGGGTGTGGCGCCCAGCAGTTGAATAACCTGTTCAGTGATGCCAGCGAGCCGGTTGTCATTCTGGTAGGCCGCATACACTTTCTGTTTGCGCGCCGCATCGAATTGCTGGTAAAGCGCATAGGTTCCCGGCAAATTTTCGCGCAGCGCCTGCTCGAATCCTGCCTGATTTAGCCCAGATGCCAACCGGTCAGCCGTGGTCTCACCCATGTTGGCCGTCGTTGCTGCTGTTGGATTGGGCGGAGATTGATCGATGGTCACCGTGGCTGCTTGGCGTTTTGCTTCCTCTTCGATTTCGCGCAGGTAACCATCATCCGCGCCGAGCAGGAGAGGGGCCACTAGCAACAACACGCTGGCCCACCCGCTATGCGTGCCGGTATTTGGGAGAGGAGTGAGTAGTGACATGATGGTTTCTCGGAATGCGAAACAGCCTCAGGCCATTGCCTTGCTGGATTGAAAAGTAAACCTTCTTAGCATACTGCAAAGCGGCGCTTCAGGCGCGTGGTCCAAATAGCGCAGTGCCGATTCGCACCAAGGTTGCTCCCTCAGCGATGGCGGCTTCCAGATCGTCAGACATACCGATTGACAGGGTGTCCAGCGCCAGTCCTGCAGCATTCAATCGATCCCGCAATTCCCGCAGCCGGGCGAAGGGCTGGCGCTGGCGCTCGAAGTCGCTGGCGGGGGCAGGAATCGCCATTAAACCGCGTAACCGTAATCGAGGCAACGCAGCGGCTGCCTGAGCAACTTCAGTTATTTGACTTTCGTCCAGACCGTGTTTGCTGGGTTCCCGATCGATATTGACTTCCAGGCAAATATTCAATGGCGGTAATGCGGCCGGCCGCTGTGCATTCAGCCGCTCGGCAATCTTCAACCGGTCAACGCTATGCACCCAGGAAAAATGTTCAGCGATGCTCCGGGTTTTGTTGGCCTGAATCGGTCCGATAAAGTGCCACTCTAGATTCAGTGCCTTCAGTTCAGCCATTTTATCCAGCGCTTCTTGAAGATAGTTTTCACCAAAACGGCGCTGACCGGCAGCCGCCAAGGCGGCAATGGCGGTTGCCGGGTGGGTTTTGCTGACGGCCAATAATTGCACTGAATCCGGCGGCCGCTGGAAGCGCTGCTCTGTGTCACGGATGCGGGTCAGCACAGTTTGCCAGCGGTTGGCAAAATCACTACTCATAGGGTCAAGGCTCCTGATCGGCGACGGTACAGCGATCACGATTTTGCGCGATATACTATGAAAATCCAGCTTAGCAGAATGGCCTGCTCCGGGTTCTGTATCTTTCTTTCCTTGCTAGGGCAATCGCTATGAATCTCGACGAACTATTGACTTTTTCCGTACAGAATAATGCTTCCGACTTGCATCTGTCGGCTGGATTGCCGCCGATGATCCGGGTGGATGGCGATGTGCGCCGTATCAATGTCCCGCCGCTCGATCACAAGCAGGTGCATGGATTGATTTATGACATCATGAACGATAAACAGCGCAAGGACTACGACGAATTTCTCGAATGCGACTTTTCGTTTGAAATCCCCAAACTGGCACGGTTCCGCGTCAACGCGTTCAATCAGGACCGGGGGGCGGCGGGTGTATTCCGCACCATTCCCACCGTGATCAAAAGTCTGGAGGAATTGGCTTGCCCACCCATATTCCGGGATCTCATCGCGGTCCCGCGCGGCTTGATTCTGGTCACCGGCCCGACTGGTTCGGGCAAATCCACCACCCTAGCGGCGATGATCGATCACATCAACAAGAATGAATATGGCCATATCTTGACCATTGAGGACCCCATTGAATTCGTCCACCAAAGCCAGCGCTGTCTAGTGAATCAACGCGAGGTGCATCGCGATACCCTGGGTTTTAGTGAGGCACTGCGTTCGGCGTTGCGTGAAGATCCAGACATCATTCTGGTCGGTGAAATGCGCGATCGGGAAACGATCAGCCTGGCGCTGACGGCTTCCGAAACCGGGCATTTGGTGTTCGGTACCTTGCATACCAGTTCTGCGCCCAAGACGATTGACCGCATTATCGACGTGTTCCCAGCCGGTGAAAAGCCGATGGTGCGCTCGATGCTGTCGGAATCACTCCGGGCGGTGATTTCTCAAGCACTGCTTAAGAAGAAAGGCGGTGGACGGATGGCAGTCCACGAAATTATGGTTGGCGTGCCTGCCATTCGCAACCTGATCCGTGAGGACAAGGTTGCACAGATGTATTCGTCGATTCAAACAGGTGCTACATTCGGCATGCAAACCCTTGATCAGGCGTTGCTGGAAGTCGTCAAGAAGGGGATGGTGACTCGCGAGGAAGCGGTCACCTATGCCCAGAACAAGGCGTCATTCAAACAGCAGATGTGATGAATTTGGCGAGAAGTGGGAGATAGAGAGTCACGCACTAAAATGGCTATCTCGCTATCCCTCACCTTCATACACTATATGCCCCTCCAGTAAGGTATACGTGACCCGGCCTTGCAATTCCCAATCGAGAAACGGCGTGTTCTGGCCTTGACTGTTGAGTATGCCCGGTTCCACCCGCCAGTCAGTTTCGGGATTGAACACACAGATATCGGCCCGTGCTCCCACGCCGAGATGGCCACAGTCCAGTCCCAGAATCCGCGCGGGACCCCAGGTTAGCCGTTCAATTAATGCCGGTAGGGATAACACCCCATCCCGCACCAGCCGCAGGCTCAACCCCAGCAGGGTATCCAGACCGGAAATGCCTGGCTCAGTGTCGCCGAAGGGTGCCTGTTTGGCGTCGGGTTCATGCGGCTGATGGTCCGAGCAGAGTGCGGTCAATACACCACTGGCCAGACCGGCCCGCAGCACCGCTTGATCGCGAAGTCCACGCAGCGGCGGGCGTACATGGCAACGGCTATCGAAGTGCGTCAGGTCCATCTCGGTCAGATGCAGATGGTGAACTGCGACATCGGCGGTAACAGGCAGCCCTTCCGCTTGGGCACGGGCGATGAGCTCGACTGCCCGGCTGCTGGACAGCCGGCCAAAATGCACCCGCACACCCAGATCGCGAATCAGCTCCAGATCACGGGCGATCATCCCGGTTTCCGCGGCAACCGGGATGCCAGGCAGGCCCATCCGGGTCGCCACCTGCCCTTCATGCGCCAGCCCATTGCCTAATTCGGGATCAAGCGGAGTCAGAAACACGGTCAGGCCGAAAGTCGTAGCGTATTCCAGCGCTCGCCGCAAGACCCGGCTGCTGGCGATAGGGTGTCCGCCATCGCTGACACCGGCGCAACCCACCTCCTGCAATGCCGCCATCTCCGTCAGATGCTCGCCGCGCAGGCGATGGGTCAACGCGCCCAGGGTCAGCACGCGTGCCTGACCAGCGAATTTAGCGCGCCGGCGAATCCATTCCACCACTGCAGGTTCATCAATCACCGGGTCAGTGTCGGGCGGGCAGACGAGCGTGGTGATACCGCCTGCGGCGGCGGCGCGGGTTTCACTGGCGATAGTGGCCTTGTGTTCCTGGCCGGGTTCGCGCAAGCGGGCGCACAAATCGATCAAACCAGGACAAACGATGTGCTTGTGAGCGTCGATTACCTGTTCGGGGATGAAACCGCCCGGTGGCTGGCCGAGACCGGCCACCTGGCCATCGGCGATAAACAGGTCGGCTATGCTATCGGTTTGGTGAGCCGGGTCGATGACTCGTCCGCCTTGAATCACCATGCGCATTAAGCGTCCTCCCCGGTTAACCGGGCGTGATGTCCCAGCGTAATAGACATGATGGCCATCCGCACTGCGATGCCGTTGGTCACTTGCTCCAGGATCACTGAGCGCGGCCCGTCTGCGACGCGGGAGTCGATTTCCACGCCTCGATTGATCGGGCCGGGATGCATGACGATCGCATCCGGTTTCGCCAGCGCCAGCCGCTCTTCGGTCAGACCGTATTGTTGGAAGAATTCCTGCTCGCTGGGCAGCAGCGCGCCTTCCATGCGTTCCCGTTGCAGACGCAGCATGACGACGACGTCTACGTCCCGTAAACCTTCCGGTAAGCGGTGAAATACCTGTACCCCCAGATTTTCCACCTGGGCCGGTAGCAGGGTACGCGGGGCGATCACCCGGATATTCCCTGCACCTAGAATATTCAAGGCGTGAATCAGCGAGCGGGCCACCCGCGAGTGCAGGATATCGCCGACGATCGCGATTTGCAGGCTGGGGAAATCCGGTTTATGGCGGCGGATGGTGAATACATCCAGCATCGCCTGGGTGGGATGGGCATGACAACCGTCACCGGCATTGAGGACAGCGATATGCGGCTTGACATGACGGGCCATGAATTCCGCTGCACCGCTCTGCGAGTGGCGCATCACGAACATATCGCATTGCATAGCTTCGATATTGTGCAGGGTGTCGAGCAGGCTTTCACCTTTAACTGCAGACGAGGTGGCAATGTTGAGGTTGAGTACATCAGCGGACAAGCGCTTGGCGGCTAACTCAAAGGTGGTGCGGGTGCGGGTACTGGCTTCGAAGAACAAATTGACTACCGTCTTGCCATGGAGCGTGGGTAATTTCTTAACCCGCCGCTCGGCGACGCCGCGCAGCGATTCAGCGGTATCGAGAATATCCGTCAGATGGCGATGGGTCAGCCCTTCGATCGTCAGGAAGTGCAGGAGACGGCCCTGGGCATCCAGTTGAATATGCGTGGCGCTCATGGAATGGTCTGAACGAGCAGTTGCAGAGGATCGGGACCGGTCAGCCGAACATGCTGGTCCGGTGAAAGTGTCAGATGGGCGCCGGCCGCGTTGGCTTCGATAGGCAGCTCTCGGCCGCCACGATCCACCAGCACCGCCAGCAGCACCGAAGCGGGCCGGCCGTAATCGAACAGCTCATTCAGCGCCGCACGCACCGTGCGTCCGGTGTACAGTACATCGTCGATTAAGATGAGATGGCGGTTTTCCACATCGAAGGGCAGCTCTGAAGGCCGAACCTGCGGATTGACGCCGATCCGGCTGAAATCGTCACGGTAGAAAGAGATGTCCAGCCGGCCGAGCGGCGTGGTGACACCCAGTTGCGCATGCAGTTGTTCAGCGACCCAGACGCCACCGGTATGGATGCCTATCAGCGCCGGTTCGGTCATCTTGTGCCGGGCCAGTAACTCGCGCAATTGGCTGGCCATCGTTTCAATCAGGGATTCAACATCGCGCATGAAGCAAGGCTCCGTTGGTGGTTGAACCAGCTTTCCAGAATTACTGCGGCTGCCTGAGCGTCCAACGCTGAGTTGCTTCTCCGGGGATGGCTGGGTTTAGAAGGGCGCTGCTCAGCCTCCCAGGAGGAGAGCCGTTCGTCGATTGTGGCTACGGGTAAATGGAATCGGCCTTGTAATTGGCGGCTGAAACGCAGCGCGGCTTCTGTCACGGCATTTGCCGTTTCGTCAGCATGGCGCGGTACGCCGACTACCAGTGCATCTGGGCGCCATTCGGCGATCACACGGGCAATGGCGTCCCAGTCAGGGCGCTGCTGGCGGGTGGACAGGACACATAGAGGCCGGGCTGAACCCGTGATAGCATCCCCCACCGCCACTCCGATCCGCAGCCGGCCAAAATCGAAACCCATGGCAAGTTGGCAAGGTGGATGGCTGGCCAGTGAAGGACCGGGTGCCGCAGCGGGCTGGCGCTCAGGCATGACCAGCATCGGAAGACAATAGGTTCAGGTCGACGCCGAGCAGGGCGGCAGCGGCCAGCCAGCGCTGTTCATTAGGGATGTTAAACATAATGTCAGGATCGGCGGGCACGGACAGCCAGGCATTTTCTGCTATTTCCCGCTCCAGCTGGCCCGGTCCCCAGCCTGCATAGCCCAAGGCGACCAGCAGATGTTGCGGACCTTCATTGCGTGCTACTGCTTGTAAAATGTCACGGGAGGTTGTAATGCCAATGTCGTCAGTGACCCGCAGAGTGGCGTCCCATTGACCGATCGGGCTGTGTAGAACAAAGCCTTGTTCCGGTTGGACCGGCCCGCCGTGATAAACCGGAATAGCGGTTAGTCCAGGCCGGTTAGCAGTGACTTGCAGATGCGCCAGCAACTGGTCAAGCGTCAGATTTAACGGCCGGTTAATGACCAGACCCAGCGCGCCGCTCGCATTATGCTCGCTGATATACGTCACGGTCTGAAAGAAGTTTGGATCGGCCAAGGCCGGCATGGCGATCAGAAACTGGTGGGTCAGATAGGTCGGCTCGATCATGGGTATATATCGGAATTTAGTTGCCGTTCAATCTATCCTTACCATGGTATCTCATTGCCGGATTCGCGGGTTAGGGTTTTTGTGGCGGTGTTATCGCTGAATGAATGCGCGTAATCGGCGCGTATAAACGGAATATCGTCATCGAAACCATCGTTGTCCGGCCCACCTGGTGGTGAGGATGGGGACCGGGCTGCAGCCGGTGTTTGCGCTTGCGGCCTTGATGCAGGCGCATAACTCTCGTCCGGACCTTCCGGGCCAAACGGCGCACTGCCGCCGCTACGATCGCCCTTTCTATCTAGCATTTTCATTTCATTGACGATAATTTCGGTCATATAGCGATCTTGTCCGGTATTCTTGTCCTGCCATTTGCGGGTTTGCAGGCGGCCTTCTACGAAGATTAAAGAACCCTTGCGTACATACTGGCCGACGATCTCAGCCAAAGGACTATAGAACACCAGGTTGTGCCATTCAGTGCGTTCCTGCTTCTCGCCGGTTGTCCGGTCTTTCCAGCTATCGCTGGTGGCCATGGTGACGTTAGCGACTGCCTTGCCATTAGGCATATAACGGACTTCCGGATCTTTACCCAGATGACCGATCAGAATGGCTTTGTTAATGCTAGCCATGTTGTTCTACTCCTTGAAGTTTAAGGGTGAAAGATGGAGGATATTAATCGCATGGAGTGCCCAGTGCATCACGCAAGCATTCAGTGGCGTTTTCAGCAAGAGCCGTTGAATGGGTTGGAGTATGTCATGACCCGCAGGTTACAGGCCAGTTTGAGCATGTGCCATAGCCAGCTCCTGTAGGGCTGCTTCGTCCAGGAGGTGCCGGTCTACTTTAAGGTAGGCCACGCCTTCAGTCGCGATGACCACAGCTTCTGCAACGCCTGATACTTGAGTCAGCCGGGTCGCGAGATGCCCGGCATCTACTTCGTTGCAAGTACCTACATTGAGCAGGCGATTGCTCAAATGGCGCGGACTCTTCATCGTCCAGGCTACGAGCAGCCAGATCAATGCACCGGACGTGGCAAAGGCGAACACCCCCTGGAGTCCAAACCGTCCATGCAGGATTCCACCCAACCCGCCGCCCGCAAACGCTCCTAGGAATTGGCTGCTGGAATAAATCCCCATCGCTGTGCCTTTGGCGTCGGGGGGGGCCATTCGGGTGATCAATGACGGAAGGGTTGCTTCCAGCAGGTTGAAAGCGGTGAAGAACACCAGTAGCAGCACGCCGGTTTCCAGCACGGCATCGTGCCAGGTCAATAGCCCGAACTCGGTCAGTGCCAAGATCAGGATCGCCCCCAAAAACACCGGTTTCAACCAGCGTTGCTTGTTGGCGATAATCACCAGCGGCACCATCGCCGCTATCGACAGTGTCAGCGCCAGCAGGTAGACGCGCCAGTGCTGGTCACTGGCCAGACCGGCATCGCGTAAGGCCAGCGGCACTGCAACAAAGGTGGCGGTCAACAGCAAGTGCAGCGTGAAAATCCCGAAATTGAGGCGCAGGAGTTGTCCATCGCCTAGAACGCGTCCGAACTGAGAGGCCACCGGCTCAGCATCGCGGTGAATGCGGCTGACCACCGGATCGGGTACCCGGAAATGGACGACAGCGATGCCGAGCAACGCTAAAAAGCTTGTCAGCCAGAAGATGCCCGGTACGCCAATCCAGCTGTTCAACACTGGACCGATCACCATTGAAACCGCGAATGACAGGCCAATGGTGATGCCGATGAGCGCCATCACCTTGATCCGGTGCTCCTCGCGGGTCAAGTCCGCTGCGAGCGCCATCACCGCCGCTGATACCGCGCCGCCGCCTTGCAAAGCGCGCCCAAGAATCACGCCCCAGATGGAGCTGGCGAGCGCAGCGACGACACTACCCAGGGCAAAGATGAGTAAGCCTATGTAGATAATGCGCTTACGGCCGTAACGGTCGGACAGAAAACCAAAGGGGATTTGGAAAACCGCCTGACTGAAGCCATAGACGCCAATGGCCAGCCCCGCTAATGCTGGGGTATTGCCCCGCAATTGTTCAGCATATAGCGCGAACACCGGCAAGATCATGAACAGGCCCAGCATCCGCAACGAAAAAACGCCTGCCAGCCAAAATGCTGCCCGGCGTTCGCTGATGGTCATATGCTCGCCTGTTAAATCAGCCGCCTTCATTCTGCTTCAAGCCCCCGTCTGTTTGGCTAAATCAAAACTCGCAATATACTACTTTTGTTATTTCGAGCCCGTCCGCTTCTAATTAGGATGAGCAATTTCCGCGAGCGGCTTTCTTTCGGCAGAAGGCGGCAAAAGCTGCGTCCAATAGTGGTGAATTTATTATAATGATTTAAAATAACGATAACAATCAGCTGGATAGTCTTGGTCATCTCAAGGGCAGGCCAGTTCCGGTGCGGCGAGTTTCAGCACGGCACAGGCGTTTACAACGCCTAGTTCAGTGTGCGTGGTAGACACGGACCGGGCTGAGGTTTGCAGCAAAGCCTTGACCTGGCCGGGCGAGAGATCAGGCTGGCGCTGAAGCAGCAGCGCCACGACTCCAGTGACGTGGGCCGCGGCTAGGGAGCTGCCGGATAGCAAGGCGTAGCGGTCGCGGGGAGCAGGAGCGACGATATCCTGGCCCGGCGCAACTGCGACGAAAGCGGCGCTCCGCCAGCGCGGCAATGACACGGTACGGTTCACGTCGCAGGAGATCACTGGAATGACCGTGTTCACCGCAGCGGGAAAACCAGGATCATCGCGGTTTTCAGCAGCGGCAGCCACCAGGACGATCCCTCGACGGTGAGCGGCTGCCACCAACCGGCCCAGTAGAGGATCAGGACGCCCATTCAAGCTGAGATTGATCACCTTTGCTCCGCCATTGATGGCGAAATCCACCGCCTTGGCCAGTGTCCAACTGCTGCACAGCGCCTTGGCGCTGGTGGGATCGGAATACCAGCAGGCTTTGACCACGCTAAGAAGGGTGCCGGGAGCCACTCCCTCCAGGCCAACCCCATCGGGGTGGGCGCCAATGATCCCGGCGACGGCCGTTCCATGCCGGTCAAGCGAAAAGGACTGCTCGCCGCCTTCCACAAAGTTAGCTATCCGGATCCTCCGGTTGCGCAGGCCGGGATGCCCGGTATCGGCGCCGGTGTCGATCACCGCTACCGCCACTCCTCGGCCTGTACTGATTCGCTGCGCCCGGTTCGCTTCCAGCAGATGCACCCCATAAACCAGTCCTGCATAGGGGGCGTAAGAGGAGTAATGATCGTCAAGCGCCGTCTGCAGCGCATCGAAGACCTGATTGGCCTGCACCAATTCGACGCGCGGATCGGCCTGCAATGCGGTGATGACTGACTCCAAAGGCTGATCCGCTGGCACCTGAAAAACCAGGCATTGCACCCCGATGGAGGCCAAAGGAAATTCACCCACCGGCCGCAACCGGTAGCGGGTCTGTAAATCCTGGGCAATGACCGGCCATTGCGGCCGCTCCTTCTCAGCCAGCGCTACAATGATTTGCCGGGATCGCAACTGCTTAGGCACGCCAGGCTCGGGTACGTTGCCTGATGAGTCACTTGCCGGCAGATCGCCGCAGGCCATCAGGGTAAGCAGTACCATGCCGGTCAGGCCTGCTGCCCAGCTCCGGTTCCATTTACGCAACGCTGATCGCCACATTCATTGTCCCAGCGGCTCCACCAGCCGCACCCGGGGATGAGCGCGCAAGGTTGTCACCGCCCGATCCAGCGGCCCCTCCGGCAGCTCGCCGCTGGGAATGGTCACTGTGTAGACGCCTAGCGCAGTGGGGCCAGCGGCAATATGCCCCGTGATGCTCCGCAGCAGGGTCTGCAATTCGCCGATGCTCATCCGGTCATCGAACACCACCCGCACCTGCCACCCTGTGGCATCTGCCGGCGCTTCGCCATTGGACAGGGTTTCATAGCTGGGACCGGCCGGCATCGTGGCTGGCAGCAGCACAGCCAGCACCAGCACCGCTATCGCTAGACTTTCCACAGCCAAAGTCCAGCGCACCGGTGGCGGGGTATGCCGCAACCATTCCAGCACCTGTTGCCACAGCGAAGAAGCGATCTGAGCCGGCGTGGAAACCGGCGCTGCCTCCCAGCGGTTCACCTCAGCCATGAGCCGGTCGAACCCCCCCGGCGCGGGTTGCCAGGCCGGCGGATCATGCGCCTCGATCATCCCGGCGAGCGCACGGCATTGTTCCAGTTCGGCACGGCGCGCAGGGTATTGAGCCAGATACTGTTCCACCGCTGCCGTCTCCGCCGGATCCAGTGTACCGTTGACGTACCAAGGCAACAATTCCTCAATATCCCGGTGCGGGTCCGGGGGCAGGGTATTCGGGATCGGCGAGGTCATGGCGATGCCTCCTCGGTCGTGGCGGAAATAGTATGTCCGCGTTGGGCCAGCCAATAGGCCAGTTTCTTACGGGCGTGGAACACCCGGGTTTTTACCGTATTAACCGGACAGTCCATGATCGTCGCGATCTCGGGATAGGACCGGTCCTGGCCGAAGGTCAGATCGATCACCGCGCGATGCTCCGGTGAAAGCTGATCCAGCGCCCACAGCAGGGCTTGCCCCAGCTCCCAGCCCATAACCGTGTGCTCCGGGTTGTGCGGCGCGACCGCCTGCGGCGAGCGGGTGTGCGCCTCCGTGTCATCTAGCGCCGCCGGCGGCAAGGTATCGAGCGATTGCTCCACGTGGAAGCGTCCGGTCCGCCGCAGTGTCTTGAGTCCCTTGTGGTGGGCGATACCGAATAGCCACGTCAGCAGGCATCCCTGGGCCGGATCAAAGCGGCCGGCATTCTGCCAGACCGCCAGCATCGTGTCGTTCACCGCTTCATCCACCTGTTCAGGCCGCTTCAGCAGCTTCAGGAGATAGCTGCCGATCCGCGGCGCGTAGCGGTCATACAACCATTTGAACGCTTGGCGATCCTGGCGCGCTACGGCCTGGATCAGCTTCAGATCGTCCATCGCAATGTCATGTTCACTCACCCGCGTCTTTCTCCAAGGGGACCACACGCTAATCCTGCGAATTGTGGCTGGCAGGGCGGGCACTGTCCATACGCGGCGTCGAGAGTCAACAGGTCACTGTGATTCCCTTCTTCGCGCTCAAGGGTTCATCCCGCCCGCTGAAAACTTTTTTCCTATTGCCGTGAACCATTGTCCGTTTCATGGGCAATCACCAGGCAAGAGGCCAGCGCAACCACGCCGGCTTCAACACAGCCTCCGGCTCGCGCATACCGGCCGATGTTTCGAACCGGGTCAGCGATGACCGAATCCGTATATGAATCTTTGAGGAAATGACCATGGCGATTGAAATAGTTTTGACGCGCGGCGATGACAATTTTACGGCTCCCGATACCGACGATAGAATCCAAGGGAAAGGAGGTAACGATATTATTAATGGCAGTGGTGGTGACGACGAGATTTATGGCGATGACGCCGGTGCCGGTTTGTTTGTCAATGACGGTAGAGATACCCTGCACGGCAACGCCGGTGACGATATCCTGCATGGCGGCGGCGATAACGACATCCTGTTCGGCGATGCCGACGCCGATACCTTGTTCGGTGATCTAGGCAACGACACTCTGAACGGCGGGACGGGCAACGATACGATGAAGGGGGGATCCGGTGACGATACCTACGTCGTTGACAGCCTTGGGGATGTGGTTGATGACGTCGTGCTCGGCGGTACCGACCAGGTGAACAGTTTCATTTCCTATAATCTGAGCGACGCTCATTATGTTGAGAATCTCACCCTGATTGGCTTTGCCTCTATCAGTGGCACCGGTGACGACCACGATAACGTGATCACTGGAAATAACAATAACAATCGGCTGGATGGCGGCGGCGGCAGTGATAGCCTGTACGGCCAGGGGGGTAATGATACCTTCGTGATCAACGCCAATAGCGGCGATGACGCCATCATCGATGGCGGTGCCGATACCGATACGGTAGAGAGCAGCATCAGCTTCTCGCTAGCTTCGACCACTAACGTTGAAAACCTCACCCTGACGGGCAGCCCAGGAAATCCGGCGATCAATGGCACCGGCAACAGCCTCGATAACACCATTACCGGCAACGGTGCGGACAACGTACTCAGCGGTGGCAATGGCAAAGACACGCTAAGGGGTGATTACGGTAACGACACGCTTAACGGTGGAAATGACGCCGACGATCTGGATGGCGGCTTCGATAACGATACGCTCAACGGCGACGCGGGCGCGGATATCCTGGACGGTAATGCGGGCCGGGATCGCTATAACGGTGGAACCGAGAATGACGTCCTGATCTATGACCCCAATGATTTTAGCACCGGCGCAACCGCTGGCCAGTACGATGGCGGCGGCGGTCAGGACACCTTGCAACTGAGCAGCACGGTGTTGCGCACCGTCTTGGATCTACGCGCATTGGACAATAGCTTGATCACGAACGTTGAAGTGCTCGACTTGCGACAGGGTTCCAACGTGAGCCAGGTCTTTCTTGAATTCAGCGATGTGTTCTCCATCAACAGCGGGCACAGTCTGCGCATCGATGGCGACGCCAATGACAAACTGACGGTCACCGACGTCGGCTGGACTGATACAGGACAGCACCAGACGATTGGCGGCCAAGTGTACGATGTCTACACCAGCGGCGTGGCTACGCTGGTGATCGATGCCGATGTGCAATTGATCGGTAGCTTCGCGTAATCTGCATTCCCTTTCTCGATTTTCTGTATGCAAAGCGGCGCGCACCAGCGCCGCTTTTTTTCGTCCGGCTTAAAACCTTGCGCTGCGTGACGGGGAATGACTGATCACGAGTAACGAAAACAAGGGAAATCGTCATGCGCACCTATCTACGGCAGTGTTGGCCGCTGTTTATCTACGCGGGAGTATTCAGTCTGTTTATCAATCTTCTGCTGCTCACTGTGCCGCTGTACTCAATGCAGGTGTTTGATCGGGTGCTGACTAGCCGCTCTGCAGAGACTTTGCTGATGCTGACTTTACTGGCGGTAGGGGCGCTGCTAACGCAACTGGCGCTGGAAATCATCCGGGGGCGGCTGTTGCTGGAAGCGGGTGCGACACTGGAACGCCTGCTTGGACCAAGGGTGCTGGAAGGAACGCTCCGCCAAGCGCTGACCCCGGCCAACGCCAGCATCGCCAACCTGGGCGACCTTGCTCAACTGCGCGGGTTTCTCAGTGGCGGCACGATTACGGCGTTGTTTGATGCACCGTGGGCACCGCTGTACTTGGGGCTGATCGGGTTACTTGACCCTCGTCTTGGCGGCATCGCCGGCGTAGGGGCGCTGACGCTGCTGACCTTGGCTTACCTGAACGAACGGCTGACCCGTGCGCCGCTGCGGACGATCCATTGCAGTGCACACACTGCAGGCAGCGTCGCTGACGCAACGCTTCAAAACGCCGAAGTCGTGCAGGCATTGGGGCTGTTACCGGCGCTGCGCTGTCGCTGGGAACAGGCCAGCGCCGAGGTGTTAAATGCTTGGCTGCGGGCGAGCCGCGCCAGCGGCACCATCAGTGGATTCAGCCGCTGCGCCCGGCTACTGATCCAGGTCGCCATCATGGCAGTGGCAGCCCGGCTGGTGATTGAGCAAACGCTTACCTCCGGCGTGATGCTAGCCAGTACCCTATTACTGGCGCGGGCACTGGCGCCAATGGAAACTGCTATCGGTGGCTGGAAAGCGTTGGTCGAAGCGCGGGCCGCTTATCATCGGTTGGATGCGCTATTGAACACGCAGGAAGCTATCGCCGCGACTGCGTTACCGGCACCCACAGGAGTCTTGGTGGTCAACAAACTCGCCTACGTCATTGCGGGTGTTGACCGGCCGCTGCTGCAAGGGGTGACTTTCACCCTTGAACCAGGTACAGCACTCGGCATTCTGGGTTCGAGCGGCAGTGGCAAGTCGACCCTGGCACGGCTGATTGCAGGCTGCTGGCAGCCGTACAGCGGCGAGGTCCGGCTGGACGGCGCTGATCTCCGGCAATGGCCGCGTGAGCGATTGGGGCACTATGTGGGCTATCTGCCGCAGGATGTCCAACTGTTCGCTGGAACCGTGGCGGAAAACATCGCCCGCCTTAACGCTACCGCTGCTGAACCCATCCTAGCGGCGGCGCGGTGCGCCCATGCCCACGATCTGATCGTGCATCTGTCGCATGGATATGATACTCGGCTGGGTCCCGGCGGTGCGGGTTTATCCGGCGGCCAACGCCAGCGGGTAGCGCTGGCTCGCGCCGTGTTTGGTCAACCACGCCTGGTGGTGCTGGACGAACCCGATGCCAGTCTCGACGCGGAGGGCGAGGAGGCATTGCGCGCTACCCTGCGCGCGCTGCGCGCCGCCGGGACCACCGTCGTGGTGGTCAGTCACCGCACCACTCTGTTAGCAGAGCTAGATAGCCTGTTGGTGCTTAAGGACGGCCAGTCGCAGCTATTTGGACCGCGTGATGCGGTGCTCCAGCGCATTCGAGGCGGCGCACCGCACGTCATCCGGGGCGGAAAACCGTCGTTGGGGCATTGATTGTGGCCCCGGCGAAGGGTTTTTTCCTGCGGTGTTGAACCCTCGCCCGGTGCGCTGAGAATGACTGATAAACCCTGCCAAGGAAAACCATCATGACTAACACCGATATCGTTGTCCAGATCGAGGGAAGACGCCGTTCAAACCCCTTGAATCCAAAAATGACCTCGTGGCCGGACGCGCCGTATGCACCTTCAGCGTCAGCGCAGCTTGCCGTTGCAGATGAAGGCCGGCGCTTTATCCATCTCGGATTGCTGGTGATCATCCTCACTTTTGGCATTGGCGGACTGCTGCTGGGCCATATTCCGCTGGCCGGGGCTATTGTCGCCTCCGGGATGGTGAAAGTTGCCGACAACCGCAAGAGCGTGCAGCACTTTGAAGGCGGCATTATCAAGGAAATCCGGGTTCATAACGGCGACCGCGTAGCGGTAGGGCAAACCCTGATCGTCTTGGAGGACGAGCGGGCTAATGCCAGCCTCGATTTGCTCGCAGGCCAATGGGATGCGGCGGCAGCTAAAGCAGCGCGATTACAGGCCGAGCGGGATATCCGGCCTGAACTGATTTTCCCGGAGCGCCTGCGCGCTCGTGCCGGCGAACACCCTCTCGCCGAGTTGTTGTCGATGGAGACCGAGCTGTTCCACAGCAAACGCGCCATCTTAGAACGCCAGATCGCGCTGTTCGCCGATCAGAGTGCTGAGCTTGACCGGGAGATCGTCAATCTGCAAGAACAACTCCGCGCCGAGACGGCAGTGGGCCGGTTGCAAGCTGAGGAATTGCGGGTACACGAAACCGCGTTTCAACAACAACTGGTCTCCAGAATACAGCTGCTGGCGTCCCAACGCATCCAACAGCAGCATCAGGCCCGATTGGCTGAACTCGGGGCGGCCTTGGCGCGCGCGCGGCAACGCCAGGGTGATCTCCGCCTGCGGACGGTAGCGGTCCGCACGCAGTACACTCAGGGTGCTGCCGACGAATTGAGCATGGTAAACGCTTTACTGTTTGATTTGGAGGAAAAGCAGCGTCCATCGCGTGATGCGGTGCACCGGCAAACTATCACAGCGCCTATTGCCGGCCAGATCGTGGACTTGCAAGTATTTACCGTAGGCGGAGTCGTGCGGCCCGGTGAGCGGCTGCTGGATATCGTACCGGAGGCAGAACCGCTGCTGGTCGAAGCGCGAATTGGCCTTGATGACATTGACAACGTGCAGCCCGGTCTGCCGGTGGACGTGCGGTTGACCGCCTATCCGGCCCGGAACACACCGTTGCTCAACGGAGTCGTGCGCTACGTTTCCGCGGACCAGATCAGCGATCCGCGCACCGGCGTTGGGCATTACATTGCTCAGGTCGCAGTTGATCCTGCTTCGCGGGTGATAGCGGGCGAGAACGTACGCCTCCAGGCGGGCATGCATGCAGAATTGTTGATCAAGACCGGCGAACGCACAGTGTTGGATTATCTGCTGGCCCCGATGGCCGACACGTTACGCCGCTCACTGCGCGAGCCATGAACCCATGCAGCGCACCGGCGATCCCGGCGCCGGCCATTCCAGATACATCTCACTAATATCCCCCGGTCAGCAATTGTGAGGACCTGGTGGCCTGTCTCGGTTTACGATGCTTTGGGGGACCTGATTTGCGCCCATTTTAGCCATGCAAATCTGGGCGCAGTTCGCTGCGAAGGAATACTATGCCACCGGCGCGGGTGGAAAGGGTTTCGTGCCGCGAACCCGGCAAGGCGGCGTGGTAATCGCCGGACGTGTAATGACGGTCACCGATGATCATATCGCCTTCCAGGAGCAGGCATTCTTCTAAAGAACTGTGATCGTGGGCGGGAATCTGGCTGCCTGGGGCCAGCTTCAGCAGAAAGGATTGAAAACCGGCCTCCCGGTCCACTAGCAACAATTTGATTTCAATACCCGGTGCCAGTTTACGCCACTCACCTTCCTGTGCCCGGACGGTGACGGTATTGGGGGGACTTTGCGCGTCCAGCGCTGTCTCGATGGCTTCCCAGACGGAGGTGCGCGGCGTTGCTTCCGGCAGGGCCGCCGCCAGTGGCGTCAAGCGCCGCTCCCAGGCGGCGACCTGCTGACGCAAGAGCGGGTCTTGCGACAGGATGGTTTCAAACTCGGCCAGTTCCGGATCGCTGAGCGTCCCCAGTACATAGTCACCAGCTATTTGTTCTGCTTCATTCCGCTTCATGTTTCCAAGCACCCCTTGAGTTGCAGCAAACCGCGCCGCACCCAGCTTTTGACCGTACCGAGTGGCGTTTGCAACCGCGCTGCCAGTTCCTCATGGCTAAATCCATGAAAAAAAGCTAGTTCGATCATATGAGCCTGCTCCGGAGGCAGCCGCCGCAGACACTCCTGAATAGCGTGAGCGATCAGGTCTATCGATTCGAGCGCTTGGGGGTCAGGCGTTTGCAAGGCTTCATCGGCCAATGGTTCAGCGCTGGTTTCCAGTGCCCGGCGGCGGCGTTGGCGCAGGAACTCAATGGCCCGGTGACGGACAATCGCCATGAGCCAGACCAGCACCGGGGCGCGTCCAGCTTGATACTGGCTGGCAGTACGCCAGATAGCCAGATAGCTTTCCTGGAGAATATCTTCTGCTACCTCTGGCTGGCGGGTGAGCGCCAAGGCAATGGCGTAAAACCGGCGATGGGTGAGCCGGTATAACTCAGCGAACGCCTGCCGGTCGCCGCGGGCGGTTGCCGCCAGCAAGTCTTCGAGAGATGCGGAGGCTAAGGGGCCGGAGGGGAGGGACGGTTGGATGGCCAGATTCACAGCGCGCTGCCTGTTCCCGATGAGAGTAGGCTGAAATTCTAGCGGCCGCCGTCCTTGGCGGCAATCAACGTGACCGGCGGTCCTCACCACCGGAGCAAGTCAAGCGCGGGTAATCGGCCCTAACTTCCTCCGGCCCGGATCAACGGGCTGAGGTTCAGACTGCGCTCGATACACCAGACCAGGGCAATCGCGGCGGCAATCGCGGAACCCGCTGGCAACGCCAAACGCTGATACAGCCAGGTTCGCCGGACCAGGAAGGTGAACGGTAACATGACGGCAACGATTGCCAGTTGTCCGGTTTCCACGCCCAAATTAAAGCCTGCTAGCGCCAATGCCAACGCATCGTTGGGTAACCTCAGATCGTGTAATACACTGGCAAAGCCAAAACCATGAATCAGCCCCAGCGTAAACGCCAGCACCCAGCGCCGGGTCTTGACCAGTGGAAACAGGTTATTGAGCGCCGCCAATACCACCGTGAAGGCAATGACCGATTCCACCAGCCGTCCGGGGAGATTCACGCCCCCTAGCACCGCCAGGCTGAGGGTTAACGAGTGCGCCAGGGTAAAAGCCGTCACGATGCCAGCGGTTTCTAGCAAAACTGGACGCAGCGCTACAGCAGGCCGCCAGCCGCCATTTTCCCGCCACAACACCGCAGGCAGCAGCAGTGCCAACAAGAACAGGATATGGTCGAAACCCATCCAGATATGCCAGACCCCTTCTTCCCAGTAACTCACAAACGGCCGCCAATTGCTCACTGGGGTAGCGTTCAAAGTGTACTGGGGTTGTCCCGGTGATAGCACGATACTGGCCACGCCCGCCGGCTGATGGACCTGCAATAATCCCCGGTGCGAGGGATCGAGTGCGAAGAATAACCGGTAATCAAGTGTTAGCGCTTCCGCGGGTGGGCAATCGAAGCTGATATTGAGTACTGCGTAAGCGCCATCGCTGTGCTGGACAACCTGCATCGCTCCCGGCCCGGAAGCACAAGCGGTCTCGTCGGCGCGCAAGCTCAAATGCTCCAGCGCATAATTCACCACAGCCGTTTCCCGCGCCTGCACTTCCCCCCAGGTAATCGCGCCATCGCCGTTACTGTCCAATCCCAGCGCATACTCCAGATCGCGCAGTGCAATATCCCAGCGCGCCTGCCAACCCTCTTGGCGCGGCATCAGGCTCAAATAGCTATCACTGGGTTGATGGGCGAAAACCGGCAAAGCACCCAGCAGTAACAAGGCCAAGGTGACCAATAATGTTAGAGGAATCCACCACCGATTTAATTTTCCGATCATGATCTGAACTCCCGCAAGCGCTGGCTTAATCCGGTCAGCCGTTCATCTTCCAAGTGAACCCGTTCCAGCCAGTCCAGGACCTCGCGTGCCGCTTCCGGCTGGCCAGCGGCCAATGCCGCTTCCAGCAGCAATCGGGCGTCTTGCGGTTCGCGCTGGCCTTGTATCCAGTTCTGCCGCGCCAGATCCAGCGCCTTCAAAGGCTGTTGGCGCAGATCTAACTGCAACCGGGCTTCGGTGGCGAAGTGAGTTTCATCGCCGCGCTGACGGGCGGCGGCAAAGCGCGCTTCCAGCACTTCAGCATGGCGCTGCCAGGCGTCGCCGCCCAGCCGTCGCTCCGCTAAGGCCAACCGCAGTAAAAGATTATCAGCGCGTTGTTCATCTTGAAGCAGCATGCGCGCCTCGCCGGGACGATTCTGATCAAGCAGAAAATCTGCGTAAGCGCCGAGCAGATAGACACTGCGCTGCCCTATGTTTAAAGCGGCGCGGAAGTGTATCCCGGCAGCCGGCGCATCGCCGCGCTGTTCAGCAATTTCTGCTAGCACAGTGAGTGCCCATTGCCGCTCCCCAGGATCGGCTTCGGGGCTGCGGGCCAGCGCCTGACTCAATCCTTGATAGGCCGCTTTGACTTGCCCGCCCCGGCTGGCCGCGCCACTCCAGCAAGTGATAAACAACAAGGGGTCCGTCCCACGCCGCAGCGCCCGGCAGCTTCGTAAAGCAGCAGCCGGCTCGCCTTGTACCTGATGAATGACCGCCTGAGTCAGCCAGGCTTGGGGATGACGGGGTTGCATCGCCAGCACGTGACGCAAATCATCCAGCGCTCCGGCAAAATCGTGACGATTCTGGCGCAGCACCGCCCGTAATAGTAAAACCTCGGACGGAGGCGGGTCTTGATCCCACCAGGGGGCCAGTGCCGCTTGAGCATAGCCCGCGTAGCGAGGATCGCCCTCGGCACGGCCGATTGCCAGATTGCGGCGGGCCACCTGAAGGGCTCGTTCTAGATCATCCGGCCGGCCGGCCAGCTGACGGCGTAGTTCCTGCAATTCCCGCATTTGTGGATCGATCACCGTGCGTGGCAGCGTCTCCAGAACCTGATGGGGATCGGCGGGAATGAATGGGGCGGCAAGCGCCGGGCCGGCGATGCTTAACCACACACCGAGCAGCAAGCGCCAGCGCCGCTGTCCGGTGGAATGGCCCCTCTTGTATAACGTTTGAAACGTAAGAAGCAGGCTCATCATTCGTCTCGCATGAGGGTTTGCCAGTGATCAATCCAAGGGACAGACATCCTCGCAACCCGATTCACCGGGATCGGCATGGCGGCTGTTGCGGCCGGAATGCGCCAGTCCGAGATAGGGGAAGCTTTCACGGTAGGGCACATCATTGACGTTAACTCCGTCGCCAATCCGGCTGTGCGGGAACCCGGCAAAGGAACCGCCGGCCAGTACACCGGCCACGGCACGTGCTGCGATGTCGGTGACATCGTCCGACAGACGGCGGCCATTGGGAAAACCGGCGGGATCGCCCGCCAGCAGACCCATCCGTTTCCGTTGTGTAAAGGGGGTTGGTGGCACGCCCGTATTCACGCGCAACAGATCGGCCACCGGGCCGGTTGGGGTTCCTGAGGCGGCAATGGGTGGGGCATAGGTCACCAGCGGCAACAAATCGGTGCGTGGCGGCATTGGAATCGGCAGCGCTTCGGCATAGATGGCATTCAACACCCGCGCCAACAGCGGGTCCAGGGCGTAATCGGCAAATTGGGCGTCATCCTTGGGCTGGCTCATGCTGAACTTGTCCTTGTCGCCGGTGCCGATGAGCAGTTCGTTGAATAATGGGTTACCCATGCGTTGAATCTGGGTCCATTGATCGGATAATCGGGGTGATCCGCCTGGATTCCGGTATGCTTTGACGCGTGGCCGTGAGGTCGTGCCCCAAGCGCCGAGAGTCGCTGACGGCTCGTTAGCCGTGTGAAAATGACCGTCATGAGTCAACAGGGTAACCGGCACCTCGATGGCAATGGCGTTGACATTGAAGCCGGCAACATCGTCGGGCGCAAAATTACGGCTGTCGTCGGCATTCTGAGCATCGGTGAGGGTGCCGGGAATCCCGGAACCATTAGGCAATGCACGAAAATTCAGCGAGTCGAAAGCCGCGCCCAAATCGATCCAGAACGGATCATCTACCGTGCCAGCAAACACGCGAATATCATTGCCCAGGTGGTAGATACCTTGCTCCACCAGACTGGCGTAGTCGGGCATAGTGCGTGGCCCAACGTTAGTGGGCGCCGCAATCAACCCATCAGCCAGGCCGGTGCGTTGTTTGCCTTGTACCAGTGTGACCGTGTAGCGCTGGCGCAGGCTTAGCCCCTCGGAGCCGGTACCCTCCAGCGCAGTAATCGCTGGCGGAATCAGCGGCGTACCGGGCGGCACCGGCGCTGGAGAATTGGACGGCGCGGCGATTCCGCTACCGGCACCCACGAAACCGGTAAACACGCTGGGTGCGCGGATTTCGGTGGTGAAGCGAAACTCAAAGCTTAGATCCGCCACTGCGTCGTGGTTGTTATCGATATGGATGGCGTACAGAATTTCCGGATCGAAGGGGAAATAGTTAGGGCCATTGCTGGGTTCTAGCAGCGGATCGACATCCAAGATGAAAGTGACCTTGCTGGGATCGTCATAGCTAACGAAGGCGTAGAAGTCGGTGATATCCGCCTTGGGATCGAGCGCGGTGAGCGGCGCTTCACGATGATTCGCGGCGTAGCTGAGAGGGGTAACCGCCAAGGTCAGAGCCAGACTCAGGCTTGTGCGGGTCAAAGTGCAGGGCATAGCAATCCTCCTTTGGAAAGGATGACAAGTGGCGATACGAGGTATCGCTGAAAGCGAAGCAAGAGGGCTTCCTTACCTATTGCGCCGGCATGCGCCGTTTGGATGCGGACGGCAAAAATAAAAGCAGGCATTGCCAGCTAAGCTGCTTTGCATCCGCATTTCGGTGCGATAACGCTACACTTAATGGAATCTTATTCGCCGGGAGATTGTTGATGCACGCCGACCTGATTCAGCACGCTAAAGCCGTTGGCGGTCATATGCTTGTCCGTGGCCGTTATGCGACTTTTCTCACTGCCGCTGGAACGGGCTATTCGGCATGGGGTGATTTGGCGCTGACTCGCTGGAGCGCTGACCCCGTTGAGGACAACGATGGCTTTTTCCTCTATCTGCGTGATCTCGATCGTGGTGTCTTCTGGTCATTGGGCCAGCAACCAGCGGTCAAACCAGCGGAGTGCTATGAAACGCGCTTTACGGCTAGCGTTGCTGCGTTGCGCCAAATCAACGATGACATTGAAGCCCGGCTGGAGATCTGCCTGACCCCGGATGCGGACCTGGAGCTGAGACGGGTGACACTGCGCAATCTTGGCAAGGAGCCCCGGCGTATCGAAGTGACCAGTTATGCCGAGGTAGTGATCAATACCTGGGCGGCTGATGCTGCCCATCCGGCATTTTCCAAGCTATTTGTTCAGACCGAGTGGGTAGCCGGGCAACGCGCACTGCTGGCCGGGCGGCGGCCACGCGCTCAAGGAGAAGCGATCTGTTGGCTGGTTCATGCATTCGCTGGCGGCGATGAGAATGCTAAACCGTTGCAATATGAAACGGACCGTGTTCAGTTCATTGGCCGTCGTTATTCGCTGGCCGCACCCCGGGCGCTGATTGAAAAGGAACCTCTGTCAGGCACGGTCGGCAACGTGCTCGACCCTGTTGTCAGTTTGCGCCAGATCATGGAGCTGGCTGCGGGCAGCGAAGTACAGATGACATTCTTGCTCGGCGCTGCTCCAGACAGGGAAACCGCTTTGGAAGCGGCCGCCCGTTATGCTTCGGCCGCCCGTATTGAAGCTGTATTCCAGGCTGCGATAGGTGCTGCACCGTTATTCCACCCGGCGGGCGGGCTAAGCGCGAATAGGGGCAGGAAGCCCGTGCGGCATTATGTGTGTGCAGTAGAGGCCGGCGCCCGTGCTTCCCAGGATTCCCTTCCCCCTTATGGCTCAGGGTCAAGAGAGGGAAATGAAGGATGCTGGCAAGGCGGCGGCTTTGAGCCTGACGCAGAGCCTCTGCAATTCTGGAACGGTTATGGCGGGTTTAGCGCCAGCGGCGATGAGTATGTTATCCGGCTGGAGCCGGACGCCAACGGCCGTTTGCGCCTGCCTCCGCGGCCTTGGGTCAACGTGATCGCGAATCCCCAGTTTGGTTTTTTGGCCAGCGAAACGGGTGCAGGTTCTACCTGGAGTCAGAATAGCCGTGAAAACCGGCTGACTCCCTGGTACAACGATCCGGTTCTCGACCCGCATGGTGAGGGGCTATACCTGCGTGATGAGGATCATAATCAATTTTGGTCGCTGACACCCGGCCCGGTTCCGCAAGCGGTGCCCTACGAAATTCGCCATGGGTTCGGTTACAGTCATTATCGCCACGTCAGTCAGGGTTTGCAGCAAGAGGTTTGGCTGTTCACCGCACGCGAAGAACCCGTCAAACTGATCCTGATTCGCTTGCATAACCGGCAACGCCGTTCCCGGCATCTGTCCTTGTTTACTTATGCCCGTTTGGTGCTGGGTGTATTGCCGGGCGGCCATGCTACGGAACTGGCGATTGAGCAAGATGGCGCTACGGGGGCGTTGCTGGCTGAGAATCACAATCGCGAATTCAGCGGACGGATTGCCTTCGCTGCAGCGTCCCCAACCGATAGTGTTCCTATTCATATCAGCGGCGACCGCACTGCCTTCATTGGGAAGCATGGTAGCCCCGCTTGCCCGGAGGCGTTGTGCCGCGACAAAATTCTTGATGGTCGACTGGGTACCGGCCTCGACCCTTGTTTCGCTTTGCAAGTGACGTTGCGGTTGGAACCGGGGGCGGCTATGGAGCGTGCCTTCCTGATCGGCGAGGCGGATAGTCGCGATGAGGTCCGCCGGTTAATCGGCCGCTATAGTGAGGATGGGGCGGTTGCAACGGCGCTGGCCGAGGTCCGCAAATCCTGGCGGGACCGATTGATTGCAGTACAGATCCAGACACCCTCGCCGTCGCTTGATCTGATGATCAACGGTTGGGCAGCCTATCAAACCTTGAGTTGCCGGCTATGGGGCCGTTCGGCATTCTATCAGTCAGGCGGCGCGTTTGGCTTCCGTGATCAGTTACAGGACGCCGTTGCGCTGATCTATCACGATCCAGCGCTAACACGCCGGCAACTGTTGCTGCACGCCGCTCATCAGTTTATCGAGGGTGATGTACTGCACTGGTGGCATCCCCCGGTGGGTTACGGTATCCGCACCCGTTTCAGTGATGATCTCTTGTGGCTGCCTTACCTTGCGGCGTTTTATAGCCGTGCTACGGGCGACTGGAGCGTGTTTGGCGAACCGGTGCGCTTTCTCCAGGCACGAGAGTTGGAACCCGGCGAGGATGAAGCGTTCCTGAGACCGGAGGAGTCTTGCCAGACTGCCAGTTTGTATGAACACTGCTGCCGGGCTCTGGATCGTTCGCTAACTCAAGGTGTTCATGGCCTGCCACTGATGGGGGGTGGCGACTGGAACGATGGCATGAACCGGGTTGGCCGCGAGGGACGCGGCGAGAGCGTCTGGCTCGGCTTTTTCTTGTATGCCATCCTTGGTGATTTCATCCCAGTTTGTGGCCGGAACAGTGATTATAATCGGGCGCGGCGTTATGCGGCTTTTCGCAGTCACCTGGCTGAGGCGCTTAACGAGCAAGGCTGGGACGGCGAGTGGTACCGCCGTGCCTGGTATGACAATGGTAAGGTGCTGGGTTCGGAAGCCAGTGACGAGTGCCGGATCGACGCGCTGGCGCAAGCTTGGGCGGTGATGTCCCGGGCGGCGCCTTGGGTTAGAGCAGAAGCGGCTATGGATGCCGTCGAGCGGCTTCTGATTTCCGAGCCGGAGGGCCTGATCCGTTTACTGACACCACCTTTCGAGAACACGCCGAACGACCCCGGTTACATCAAGGGTTATGTGGCTGGGGTGCGGGAGAATGGTGGCCAATATACCCACGCGGCGCTGTGGGTGGTGCGGGCCTTGGCGGAATTAGGCCGGCGTGATCAGGCAGTGCGATTGCTGGAGATGCTCAGCCCCGTCAGTCATACGCTCACACCTGAAGCGGTTGCGGTTTACCAGCTCGAACCGTTTTCAGTCGCTGCTGATGTTTACGGTGCTGAACCGCACATTGGCCGTGGCGGCTGGAGCGGGTATACGGGTTCGGCAGGCTGGTTACTGCGGGTAACGCTGGAATCTATCCTTGGCCTGGAATTGGTGGAGGGTCATGCTCTGCGCCTGCGCCCCTGCATTCCTGATGATTGGCCGGGCTTCCATCTGCGCTACCAGTTGCCAGATGGCGGGGCGACCTATGAAATTACCGTGTGCAGTCCTGAAGGTCGCGCAAGGCGGGTGGTTGCCGTGGAAATCGACGAGCGCCCTGGCCGTATTGAGTACGGCGCAGCCTGTATTCCATTGTTCCATGATGGCCATGTCCACCAAGTACAGGTCACTCTGGCGGAAGCAGCTCAAGATACGGCGACCGGTACTTCTTAGTGATTTTGGCATGATAACCAGCGCATTGCCGGCATAGCGACCTTGTTATTAGCGCTGCATCATGATCTAAATTTGCTAAATTTTTTTGCATGGGTGACTGTCTGGTTGCCCTTATATTGACATTGGTTACTGGATTGCCTCGTCATGACTCCCGAATCTCTGGTACAAGATACCCATACGTTGTTTTCCCTACCCGATGTTGCCTTGCGGGTCAACGAGTTGATTGATAAGCCAAATACTCGTTTGTCGGATTTGACTGAAGTGATTCTATGTGATCCCGCCTTGTCCGCACGATTACTGCGCTTGATTAATAGCGCGTACTACAGATTGTCCAAGCCGGTAGATACTGTTTCGCAAGCGATTCAATTGATTGGTCAGCGTGAGTTGCGGGATTTGGTAATTGCGACATCGGCGGTTAATTTATTCAAAGGGTTGCCATCGGAACAGGTGAACATGGAGATGTTCTGGTTTCATAGTATTGCTTGCGGGATCGCTGCCCGGGAGTTAGCTCGGCGTTGCCGCTTACCGGAGGGTGAACGGTTGTTCCTGGCGGGCCTGCTGCATAGTGTGGGAAAGCTGATTTTTTACAGCCAATGCCCTGATCAGTATCGCGATGTATTGCAACGAGTTGAACAAAAAGGGATGAATGCGGTCGCCGCTGAGCGGCAGGTGTTTGGCTTTACTTATGCAGATTTGAGCGCTGAGTTGCTCAAGAGCTGGCGGTTTCCTGAACGCCTTTGGGTAGCGGTTGCTCATCAACTGGAGCCGGTCGAGGCTCCAGATTATTGGTTAGAGGCGGTGATCATCCACGCTGCCATTTACGTCGCAAACAGCCTGCAACCCAGCGCTAGCGTTACTCCGTTGACCATAGGGTCGCCGGATATTCTGGTATCGCTTGCCGATATGCTCGCGCTGTCGCCAGAATCGTTGGTGGATCTCCCTGCTGAAATTAATCTTCAAGTAATTGAGATATTTGAGATTGTTCAGCCAGGCGCGACGTTGATCTATTAAACGTTCTGAAGGATTCCATTTTATGAAGCAGTGTGACGATGGAATTCAAGGCAGATTAAGTGTTCGGAAGGAATGGTTTTCTTGACATATAATTGTCGAGGCTGGATAATTCAACGTTCTTAAACGTTCTTGCTGTCGCTACACTTCTTCAGTGGCTACGTAGCTCAGATGGTTAGAGCACGGCACTCATAATGCCGGTGTCGGTGGTTCAAGTCCACCCGTAGCCACCATTAATTCAAGCACTTAATGTGCGCGCTTGTGTCCTGATCCAAATAAGACCGCGAGATTCCTGGAACACCGGTTTGGTGATCTTTGTAAGCGGACACATGGTTCTCTTCCCGCAAAACACATAAAACGATTATCAATTTATGTGTCTGGTTTAGTAAACCGGGTGAAAAGTGTAGGAACCTGTGCTCGACAGAGGGAAACCGTACCTCCTCCTGTGGAGGCCGCAGGTTGAGTAAAAACGCAGCGTTGCCCAACGATGAGCCAGAAGGGGATGACGGGGGAAGAACCCTGACATTCAATCGCATCGCCCCTCGTTAGGGTTCTCATACCTCACCTCAACCTATGCGCTAGGGGCTACGGGCTGCATGAGCAGCCGGGCGAAAGTGATGTCCGGCGGCCTCACCGTCAGGAGACAAGAATCTGATATGGTTGTTAGGCAGCATATTTACATATTTAATTATGGATAAACCGGCGATGCCAGATTGAAAATGCGCTAACCAATTCTACGAGCCTGCTTGACTGAATGGCCAGTGGATTTTGGTCTGGAGTGAGTGACACAGGTCTTACCAAGCAGCAATCTCTTCGCACAAGCCCTCAATTTTGCAAGAACCAGGAGATTGAGAAATGACTAAAGGCAGTAAAAATGGTTTTGTTGAGAGAAGAAGGGGGCGAGACCTGCTATTGCGGATCATCAGTGGATTAGGCATTGCCGGCTGGGCGTCCATGTTGGTGGCAATGATCGTGTTTGATCGTGCGAGACCGGATGATCCTACCTTCATTCCCAATGCACGCATTTTTGATAGGAATGGCATTCCCTATCACCTGCAGACGGCCTGGGATCAGGATCTGTTAACCTCTATTTTGTATTTGTTAATCGCCGGTCTCGTTCTGGGTATCATTGGTCTGGCCATCAATGCCCGGCGGCGTCGCCGTCGTGACGACTATTACCGGATTCATTTGGTGCTGTTAACCGCAATCTCAGCGGTCGGTATTCTCTATTACCTTATTTCCTGATGACATCGGCAAACCTTCAAGCACGACCTGATGTTTCAGCAGCTATACTGGCCGATACTGTCCATTCCCTTAGAATCGCTCCCAATACGGATATTCAGACTCGCTCCTCCCGTTTTTCGCCGCCTCCATTCCCTTTCTGTATGGTGCCGTCCATTGAGTTACTTATGCGCTACTATTTGTCTTCCACAGCCACAGCGCGTAGGTTGGGATGGCGAAGGAACCCCAACAGCCAATCCTGGCTGGTAAATAGCAGGATGAATTACTTTGCGCTATGGGATTGGACGAGCAACGCTATGTAGATTTGAGCGTCCGGCTGGGCGCAGCGAACGGCTTGACCGCACTGTTATGTATCTCTATGCACTATTCATCAGAGACCGCCTTAACCATTCTCCGCAGCATTCTTTGGGGTTCGTCCGGCAAGGTTAGATACGCCTGAAGGAGTTCATACCAATCCCAATTTTTAGAATTCCAAGTTTAGGGATACTGAGGTATGTTGCCACGAGTTATGAGGAACAACCTAACGAGGTAAGCCGATGCCTGCGGCGGTGACGATGCCCCCGGAACTCGATCAACATGATTTTGCGGTTTTGGCGCGCAAGGAATTGGATGGACGGGTGCGGCTGCGGTTATTAGCGTTGGCGCATCTGCGAGAGGGGAAAAGGCCCCGCCCGGTGGGCGCGATGCTGAAGGTGCATGAGAAGACGGTGCTGAAATGGTTGCGGCGGTTTCGGTCGGCTGGGGTAGCGGGGTTGGCTGAACAGCCGGGGGGAGGAGCGAAGCGTCGGCTGCGGACGGCACAGGAGGCGGAATTAAAGGCATTGGTCGCGCGTGCACAAGCCCACCGGGCGGGTGGGAGCCTGACCGGCTTGGAGATTCGACGGTGGGTGGCCGAACAGTTTGGGGTAAGGTATTCGTTGAGCGGGCTCTACCATGTGCTACACCGGGCCGGACTGTCGTGGATCAGTGCGCGCTCGAAGCATCCGCAGCGGGATCCTGACGCGCAAGAAGCATTTAAAAAAACTTTGCCGAGCAGGTAATCAAGGTATTGCCGACAGGCGTCGACGCGCGGCAGGTCGATGTTTGGTTTCAGGATGAGATGCGCGTTGGTCAGCAAGGCACGCTGACGCGGTTGTGGGCGCCCACCGGTACCCGGCCGCGGGTGGTGCGGCAGCAACAGTACACCTATGCGTACGTGTTCGGGGCCGTCTGTCCGGCCCGCGACGAGGCGGTGGGACTGATCCTACCAACGGTCAACCTGGAGGCGATGACGGTGTACCTGCAAACCCTGTCCGCAGCGGTGCTCGCCGGGCGCCATGCGCTGGTGGTGGTCGATGGCGCCGGCTGGCACGGTCCCAGCGTCACCGCCGCATTGCCGAACGTTACCCTGTTGAAGCTGCCACCAGCCGCACCCGAACTCAACCCGGCCGAGCAAGTCTGGCAGCAGCTTCGTCGACACCATCTCGCCAACCGATGCTTCAGCGACTATGAGGATATTGTGCAAGCCTGCTGTGAAGCGTGGAATGCGTTCACCAGCCTACCAGGTACTATCCGCCGACTATGTGCCCGGCAGTGGGCTACCTTGGAGCTTTAAATAGTGGGAATGGTATAACGGGGTATCCGAGCGAGCATTGCGAGCGGCTTGAACGCATTGTTGCCGCGGGCGCAAAGCGCGAGGGGATGCTCACCAGGGCGAGTAGGCGAAGAGCAGTTTCATGGACAGAGTCCTCACGGCTTTCTCCTTCAGCTGGATCGGCTGAGGCCGCTGTTAGCTGTCTTCTCTTATTCTACAAAGGATCTTATCATCATTAAAAACAGATCTTGACTATATTTATGCATTTTTTCTTTTTCTGGAAATCTGTTATCATATTCATTTGCTTTATCAATATCTACATTGTACACAGAGCTTTCTTTAAATTTCCACTTATGGTTCTTGAATACGCCTTTTTCTAATTCCAATACAAGCAATCCAAATGGATATTTTCCATCCATTGTGCTTATGCCATAATCTTTCCATGTTCTAAAGCCATGCTTGTAATAGTTATGTGGATCTCCGAATATTATTATTGCAGGAAACCCATTTCGAAATGCTCTTTCTTTTGTATATTCAATTAAGGCGCTTCCTATTCCAATTCTTTGAAAATCGGGATGGACACATAGCGGGCCAAACGTCGCGGTTTCGATGAGTTCATTTTGTTTGTTAATAACAGAAGATTTTGTATACATTATGCTGCCAACAATTTCCCCATCCTTTTCTGCTATAAAATCCAGTTCCTTAATGAAGTCATGATGATTTCTCATTGTGGATATTAGGTAATGCTCATCACATCCAGGTTTGTATAGATTCCAAAATGCTTCTCTAGCTAATTCTTCTACTTTAAAATAATCATTATTGTTCTCTAATCTAAATTTTATATTCAAGATAATCTCCTATAAATTCTTCCCTGCGCCAAGCAGTGGATCTGTGGAGTTCCGTTATGTATTTTTTGACCAATTAAACTCAATTTGCCTTGCTGTTTTTTTCAGTTAGCGCTATCCCGTAAATTTTTCCTGCTTGTCGGGTCCTGCGAGATTATATTGACATTTAGGAGCCGCCGTTTGCTGGAATCGCGACGGTTCTTGCACGATCTGATCCTCACGCTACAGAGATCCTGATGGAGATTCGCCTGCACGCCAACGCCACCACCACGCCCAAGCAACGGGCCTACATCCAGCGCGCGTCTCGCCCGGCGGCCGAACTGGCCGTGGAGATGGGGGTGAGCGAGACCACGGTTCGTCGCGGGCGAGTCCGGGACACGGTGCGGGACCGCCCGCACACGCCGCACCGGCTGGCCACGACCCTGAACCCGATGCAA